>Ga0208243_1000018_pt1 | contig 256430 bp, 217 predicted proteins | sample Subbio2Aug_QV12A_FD_184826 | JGI IMG/M metagenome (GOLD analysis project Ga0208243, IMG submission 184826) | Serpentinite rock and fluid subsurface biosphere microbial communities from McLaughlin Reserve, California, USA - CR12Aug_QV12A (SPAdes) | ecosystem: Environmental > Terrestrial > Deep... | reverse complement strand
GCGAAACAGTAAGTCCTCTTTCAAACAATGTTTCAGAACCTTCATACTTTATCTCATTACCAAAAAATATAGCGAGTTATTCCCTCACTTCTCAAGCGATTTTAGAAGAGTTACGTGTGCGCCATAGACGATTGGAAATGCATGGAAGTGCAGAAATCACTCCTACCTTATTTCTCACTTTGGATTCCATTCCAGAACTTTTATCCAAACAAGTCCAATTAACCGAAACACACAAAACCAATGTTGCAATCAAAGAAGCTTTAAAAGAATTGGCGGGACTCACAGAACACAATAAAGAACCAGTCGTATATTTTTATCCATTTATCCTACTTGTGGACCAAAAATTAGTGTTTCGATTGAGTATGATCTCTCCACAATCCAAGGAAAAAACAGATGTAGTTCCCTTTCGCAGGTCTTGTTTTAAATATAGCATTGATTTGGTGGATATCTTATTGAAGAATCGATCAAATCGTGATCTCATCTTAGAAGAAGAAAATCCAGGTAGTATATTACTGCGAACCGACCAAAAAGGGAACGTTTACTTTTTCCCAACGAAACTAAGTTTTGAATCGGAATTAGAAATGATCCTTCGTTCCAGTATGGAACCTTTTGGTCCTTTACCAACAAAAGATTTTATTTTAGATGTTGTTACCAGAGGGAAAGAAACTGCCAAATTGGTTGAGATTGTACCGGGATACCATTTTGTATTACCAAATAGTTCTCATCACCCCGAATACGTAAAACATTTAGCAGTACAATTGGATGGCCTCAAACAATTTGCTTTTCCCTACCTAAAACGATTTGCAAAAGAAAACAAATACGAAAGTTACTTTGAAAAATTGACTGAACTCGAAACAAAAATTCCGAAAAAAACAGAAGAACTTTTGAATTCAGCACAGAACTACATCCAAGAATTAAGTTCATTACTGGGAGAATTTCCATTTGATAAAATTACGAACGAAGAATCAATACGTGTCAAAAATGGAATCCAAGATAGTATCATCATTTTAAACAAACTTTCTCGTTTTTTAACCGAACAAAAAAAAGAAGATGCAGAAGACGAATTATTTTCTTTGATCCAATTATTAAGCACAAAAATCGAAGAAAATACAAAAAACACACTCACTCTCACCAAACTGAACTTATACGCCGAAATCAAAACATTAAATTTAAAGTCCGATTCAGAGAAAAAAAGGACCATCGAAAAAATTGTAAAAACTTTATCTGATACCTATGGTTGTTTAGAAATGAAAGAAGAAGATTACCACGTCCTCTTTGCCCTCGACCAAAAGTATCTAACCAAAGTAGAAGAAAACACTTTGCTCTTAGCAAAAACCAATCCCGAATATCGAAACGAACTTCCTATCCTCGACCAAATCCGAATTATCTTAAAAAATAGATCAGACATATCCATTGATAAATTAGAAATAGAAGATGTAACGAAAGCGGTAGATATAGAAGAATTCACTGAGACTCCAAAAGAACCAAGAATTTCGTTCTCTGCTTTGCAAGAAAAATTCCATGTCCCGATTGGAGTTTTTAGTTTCTTGACTCTGGCCTCCATTGTCACAGTCATTTCCCTCCTCATTGGAAGTTTGGAATACATAGGGAGTGGGTTTTTATTCAGTTTTTTCCTTGGACTGATATTGGGTTATTTGTATAGAAAAGATGGAAAACCAAAGCCAAATGTAGAAAAACAAAAAACGGGTGTCCCAAAAGAAAATCGATCGCTTACAATTGCCAAGGTAGCGGAAGCTTTCATCTATCCAAAAAAATTCAATAGTATCGCGGAAAAGGTATACGATACAAAACGATTGCGTAACCACATTGAAGAATGTGTAGAAGATATCAAATTGGAACTTTCAGCTGCAGACCAAAAAAAAGACACTAACAAAATTGTAGCAGAAATAGAACATGCTATTTTACAAATCTCTGTAGTGATGAAAATTCCAGAAGCCATCCAATTAAAAAATCGGTCAAAAGAACTTATACTTTCCAAAGCAGACTTTCGTACGATTTTATTTCGTACACAACTCGCAGAATACTATAGGAAAGAAGCCAGTTTGTACAAATCAGACCGAGACCAAATGGATTACATTCAGTTTATCATCCGCGAATTGGAATTTGGCTATAATAAATATTTAAAGTAAAAATTCTGGTCTTATGAAGTTGATTGTTTCTCCCATTTATTTTTTGTTCCTAGTCGTTTTGTTTTCCTTTGGATGTAAAAAGGAAGTGGTGGATGCAAACACTTGGTTTGAAGAACATAAAGAAGACAGAGTCCTCAATCTTTCCAATAAAGAAGTGGGAGTTTTACCAACTTCAATTGGAAACTTAAACAACGTAGAAGAACTCACCCTCCAATACGATTCACTTACTGCATTACCAAAAGAGATTGGAAACTTAAAACAACTGAAGATTCTAAATCTTTTTGGAAACCCTCTCACTGCTCTTCCGGAAGAACTGGGAAATTTGGAAAACTTGGAAGTATTACTACTTGGTAGAACCGAATTGAAAGAAATTCCCCCAGTCATTTCAAAATTGAAACATCTAAGAACCCTGGCACTCGACGAAACTAAAGTGCAACTAACAGAAGCGGACGTGGAAGTGATCGCAAACCTCCCCTCCTTGGAAATCCTTGACCTAAGCCTGATGAGAGAGTACAAAACTCTCCCTAAAAACTTGGCAAAACTTTCCTTTTTGAAACAACTCATCTTACAAAAAACTCTTTTGGAAAAATCAGATGTTGTGAGACTCCGAGACGAGTTACCAAAAGTTCGCGTAAAACTATAAACAATTTGATTATTTTTTCCGTTTTCTCTTTGGCATAGAGTTCAAACACTGGTCTTACTATGGCCAAACCAGAAACGGAAAATCCTTATTCTAAAACAGTTCTCCTTCCTGAGACCAATTTTCCCATGAAAGCCGACCTGGCAAAACGTGAGCCAGGCCAAATCCAAATTTGGAAAACAGAAAAAGTTTTCCAAAAGATGAGAGAAATTCGAAAAAACAAACCATCCTTTGTTTTGCATGACGGGCCACCATATGCGAATGGAAATTTCCATGTTGGCCACTCACTCAATAAAATTTTAAAAGACATCATCATTAAATCAAAAACCCTTTCTGGTTTCCAAACGGATATGATCCCTGGTTGGGATTGCCATGGACTTCCTATCGAAGTACAGGTGTTAAAGAATCTTGGAAAGGAAGCTAGGAATACTAGCCCAAGTGAACTTCGAAAAAAATGCAGAGAGTATGCGGCCGAGTTTGTTGGCAAACAAGGAGAAGACTTAAATCGTTTCCTTTGTTTTTGGGATGAGGATCACAAATACCTCACCATGGCTCCTGAATTTGAAGCAAGGATTGTGGAAGTTTTTGGTTCACTTTTCGAAAAGGGTTACATCTACAAAGGGAAAAAACCTGTGTATTGGTGTATTGACTTGGCAACGGCTCATGCGGAAGCAGAGATCGAATACCAAAACCATGTTTCTCCTTCCATCTATGTGAAGTTTCCTGTTAAAGGTGAGACGGATACATATTGCCTCATTTGGACAACAACACCTTGGACGCTTCCAGCAAACCTTGCAATTTGTTTTAACGAAGAACTTCCCTACTCTCTTTTCCAATCAGATAGTCATGGCCGACTGATACTAGCCGATGGATTAAAAGAAGCAGTGGAACAAAAAACTGGGATCACACTTACCAAAATCAAATCCCTCTCTAATGCCGACCTCAAACAAATGGTATTCCTCCATCCATTTTTAGAACGTGAGTCCATTCCACTTTTTGGAAACCATGTGACACTTGATGCAGGAACTGGTTGTGTACACACTGCCCCTGGACATGGAACAGACGATTATCGTGTAGGAACTGCGGCAGGGCTTCCAACACTTTCCCCTGTTGATGATTACGGCCGTTATACGGACGAGTTTGAAATGATGAAGGGTGTAAAAATTTGGGATGCAAATCCAAAGATTGTAGAACTCCTTAAAGAAAAAAATGCCCTTGTCCATTTTTCTGAATTCACTCACTCCTACCCTCATAGTTGGAGGAGTAAAAAACCACTTATCTTCCGTGCCACACCACAATGGTTTTTTTCTATCGACCATAATGGACTCCGTGAAGAATCACTAAAGGCCATTGACAAAGTACAATGGATTCCTGATTGGGGAATCACTAGGATTCGTTCCATGGTGGAGTCTAGACCTGACTGGTGTTTGTCGAGACAAAGGAATTGGGGAGTACCTATCCCATCTTTTACTTGTAAGTCTTGTGGTCAGACTCATTTGGACGACAAAACCATCCAACATTTCATCCAAATCGTCAAAAAAGAAGGGATCGAAGTTTGGTATGAAAAAGAAGCAAAAGACTTACTTCCACAAGGGACAAAATGTAGTCAGTGTGGGTCAGATGATCTCAAACAGGACAAAGACATACTAGATGTTTGGTTTGATTCTGGTGTTTCCAGCTTTGCCGTGTTTGGTGACTCTATGGGCAAAGAACCAGCTGATTTGTATTTGGAAGGATCGGATCAACATAGAGGTTGGTTCCAATCTTCACTTTGGCCATCCATGGCCATCCGTAAAACTCCACCTTACAAATCCGTTCTCACCCATGGGTATGTGTTGGATGAAAAAGGCCATGCAATGTCCAAGTCTCTCGGAAACGTAATCAATCCAACAACAGATATCATCAACCAATATGGTGCTGATATTTTGCGTCTTTGGGTGAGTACACAAGACTTTCGAGATGATGTGAAAATTGGAAAAGATTCAATCAAAACCGTTTCAGAAGCCTATCGTAAAATCCGTAATACCTTCCGGTATTTACTGGGAAATACAAGTGCGAAAACACTTGAATGGAATCTGAAAAAAGAAGACCTAGAAACCATTGACAGATACAACCTTCACAAACTTGCAAAAATCAATGAAGAAGTGAAAAAACTGTATGATACCTATCAATTCCACCAAGTATACCACAAGATACTTGTGTTCTGTACTGTAGATTTATCACAAGATTACTTCGAAATCATTCGTGATCGTATGTATTGTGATGCCAAAGAATCCAAAACAAGGCGTTCCTCTGAATACACACTTGCAGTGATTTTGGAAGTGCTTTCCAAACTTCTTGCACCAATCCTTTCGTTTACAACCGAAGAAGTATGGACTACCTTTGGGAAAAAAGATTCTGTTTTTTATTCTGATTTTTCAGACCTAACAGAATGGGTGGATGAGTCCCTCGAATCCGAATTCAAACCTGTGTTTGCAACAAAGGAAGATGTACAAAAAGCATTAGAAGAAGCTAGGAAACTCGGAAAACTAGGAAAGTCTCTTGAAGCAGAAGTTTTACTTTCTCTTGGATCTTTAAAAGACTCAAAGTTTACCAAAGACGACCTGAGTCTATTCTTTGTGGTATCGGAAGTATCCTTTGATCAAAAAGAAATCAGTGAAGTATTTTCGGAATGGAATGGAGAAACTGGAACTATCCAAATTCGAAAACCTCGTCACGAAGAATGCCCACGGTGTTGGCGTCATGTTTCGGAAAAAGAAGGAACCCTTTGTGATCGTTGTGAGGAAGTGGTTTCAAAACTTTCCCCTAAGTGAAATTAGGGGATCAACAATTGAATACTGAGCTTCAGCTTATTTGAAAATAGAACCTGCCTACGGTAATGCGGAAGACAGGTTTTTTTATTTGTTATCCTTTTTTTGTTTCCACTTTCGTAAAAACCTACCCATGATGATTTCGGATTCCGAAAGGCCCGTATAGGTGGCGATTCCAAAATACAATATAACTGCTGGAACCATCGAAAGAGATAAACTCAAACGACTGAGGCTCGCATAACTAAGACCAAGTGTATTGGTTCCCCAATTTTGTAAGTTTGGTTTGATTACCCATTCTGAAAATAAAAGCCAAAAGAAAAGTCCAAAGAGTGCAGGTACCATTTTCAAAATTCGTTTCCCAACAGTCGCAAAAGGTATTCTCACTTGGTGTGCTTTTAAATAAAACAGTAATAATGATGATGTGACAATGGCACTGAGCGCAGAGGCAAGGGCAATGGCAGAGTGTTTTAGAAAAAACATCAAACTAATACTCACAACAACACTTAAGACAAAAGAAATCAATTGGATACGAAGTGGGGTTTTTGTATCAGAAAAAGCATAATAAGAAGAAACAAGAACTTTGTTGATGCTATAAAAAGGGATCGCAAATGAATAAAACACTAGTGGGAAAAATGCTGTGAGAGTGGCAAGATGGTCCCAACGTCCTCCATAATAAATAGAATCCAAAACCGTTTCGCCAAGAACCGCCAAACCAATGCTTGCTGGCAGTGTTAAAAAAAATGCAAACGATAATACATCCGCAATTTCTTTAGGTACATTTTCTTCCCTTCCTTCTCGCAAATCTTTTAAGAGAGAAGGAAGGATGGTAGTCGCAAGAGCAACCCCAATGATCCCTGTGGGGAGTTGGACTAGTCTTTGGGAATAATCTAAACTAACAACAGCGCCCAATCCTGGGTTTTGGTTTTGGATGTAATTGGCAAGAAAGATATCCACAAGGAGTCCAATTTGGTAAAAACTCCCACCAAGAGCCGCAGGTAACATGAGTTTAAAAATTTTTTTGATGGCTGGGTGTTTGAAATCCAAACGAAAGATGGGACCAAATCCGTTTTTGTAAACAAACCATCCTTGAACTAGTAATTGTAATACCCCACCACATACAATCCCGTAGGCAAGATAAAACACTCGGTCCTTAATTTCATGGTAAAAAGGAAACACAAAGAAAAATACAGCCAAATAACTGAAGTTAAGGATAATTGGGGATAATGAAGGAACAAAATATTTGTGATGTGAGTTCGAAATCGACATAAAAATCGAAGATAAACTTGCCGTCATGATGAGAAAAAATAGGACTAACGAAAGTTCTACTACCAAATTTCCGTATTCGGGTGTACCACCAACAAGTGTGGGTAAAAACTGTGCTGCAAACAGCCAAAAAAAGGCCACAAATATAGACAAACAGAGGAATAAAAAACTAAGGACAGTCCCAGCCATCACACGAGCTTCCATCACACCCATTTTTTCATACTCGGAAAATATAGGCATAAAGGATTGGCTTAAGGTTCCTTCTGCAAGAAGGTTTCGAAACATATTGGGAAGCCTATAGGCAACACTAAAAGCGGACGCCACCATTCCTGTTCCAAAACTAACAGCCATAAAGTGGTCACGAATGAGCCCTAAAATTCTTGATAAGAATGTATAAAAAGATAAAGCAAGGGATCGTTTTGTACTAGATTCGTTCCCTGGGACTTTGTTTGTCATACGACCAGATTTTAGATGGGATTTAATTTTTCAAGAAAACGGATAGAACCATTTGGACTCAACTGGAACTGTGTTTTACAACTTGGGCACTCATGTTTACCAAATTTAAATAACCTAAGTCTTGTCCCGCACACTTCACATTGAATGATCCTTTCTATTGTTTCCAATTGTTTGGTTTTGGATTGGATGTAATTTGGAATTTTATCCAATTGAGTCGATTCTGTTGCGGATGCCCCTGATTTATAATGAGAGAATCGCCTTTCCAATTCGGAACTCAATGATTCTTTGATTTCCAACCTGAGTTGGTTTATTTTTTCTTCGAGCACAACTTCCATGGGAGAAGGAGAGGGTTTTGACTCCGTTGTTTCGTCTTTCAATGATTCTAAAGTAGAAACAGGTTCTTTTGTTGGGTTCGATTTTCCTTCTTCTCGGGACTTACCTGAAAAATAAAATCGAATTTTGTTACTGTCTGATTTTGATTCCTCTCCGCTTTTTTTGTGATCCGAAGGTTGGGATAGGGCAAATGGTTTCTTTGTATTTGGTTCAGTTCCAGAAACATCCATTTGTAACAAGAAGGATTCGGCAGAGTTATGGTTACGAAAGATAGGAAATTTATCAAAAAGACCTACCAATTTTAACACATCTTCCACTTCTGATTTTAATCCATAAATCGCATATACTGCGTTTGATTTCACAATTTGTTTATGAATTTTTACGAGAGTACTAATTCCATTTGATGTGATGAATTCAAGTGACCCCAACTGGAATAAAAATTTTTTATAACCTTTGTTCAATTGTGATTCGAAGTAACGATAAAAATCATCAGCGCTACTCCCGTCTAAACCACCTTTTAATTGAATGGAAAATACTTTGTCTTTTGATTCCATAATTTATCCTAGGAAAATTGCATCTCTAACTGTATTTGTTTCTTTGGGCTCTGCATTCATTTGATCAAACACAGGACCACCAGGTAGTATTTCAACATCTGGTGAAAGGATTATTGGATTACTTTCAATGGAAGGATTTTGCTCCTCCAATTCACTTACAGCTTGGATGGAACTTTCCACAGGTTCTAATGTTTTTACCTGAACGAGAGGTAATGTTTCACCTGATTCTTTTTCAGTTAACTGGCTTTTGGTGAGGACTAAGGAATACACGACGAATGCCCCTGTGAGGAGTAAACTCACAACAAGTGCTATCAGTAAGTAGTTCAATACCATCCATTCCACAAGTTTCCATTGGTTTTGAAATAACAAACCCAAGTTCCCTCGTTCATAGACAAGGATCACAAGGCCCGATACATCTAAGGTCCCCGGTTTGTACAACGGTGTTGTCAGACGAACTGTATTTGATTTTGCTAATGGAAGGTAAGTTAACACCCATTCAAAACCATCTCTAACTTTCGGATCTCGTTTGGAATTGAGAATGGGATTCTCACCATTTTCTGGTTCAGACCATTCCCATTTTTTCATTCGAATGCCCTTACGAAAGAATGTAGATTTCGCTAACTCATCATCAGGTTTTCGTTTTCGGAGTTCTTCCAAAGTATAAATTGTATCAGTGGAAACAAGTAATGTGGCATCAGGTGCATATAAACTAATTTTTAAAAATCGAAACTCTTCTGGATCCTTTTTGGATTGTTCTACATAACGATGGAACATCTTTTCGATTTCCACATAACCATCGTTATTCATCCGTTGCTCTGCACTTTTTGCGAGTGCAAGGCTTAAGTCCCTTGCTCTGTGGTCAGAAATAAACTGTTCTTGGATGAGAGCATTTTGTAAGGACTCATAAAATGTCCAAACCACCCCACTCAGCGCAAGGGTTTCCGAGAGGATAAAAAAGAGTATAAAGGATAGAAAAAAACGTGAATATTTCATGGATCCCCCTTTTACTTTTCGGCCAAATCCATAAAAAAGACATAAGAAATTCGAAGTTATGGGAGAAGGGAAAGGAAGTGTTTTGAGAACCGGGTCACAAATTCCTTTCGTTTTTCGGGAAACCCTTCGGAAAGTCCCAAGGCAGATAAGGAAACCATGTCCTCAGACCTTGCTCCACAAGGGTTGATGAGAGAAAAGGTAAAGAGGGAATTGATTCCGTTTAAAGCAAATCCAAAACTTGTAAAATAAGATTTGGCATAAATCCCTTCTGAGATCAGTTTTTTCTTCGAATCCTTTGTATACAAACCCGGTGATTTTGGATTCTCTTCCACTTCTAAGTCCCAGGTATCTTTTACAGCGACCACCAAACTTTCGTTTAAATTTCGCAAAAAATCTCCTAAACTTAAACCCCTTTTTTTTAAGTCAATGTGGAGGTAACCGACAATTTGCCCTGGTTCATGGGCGGTAAAATCCCCACCTCTCGGCAAACTGACAAAATCCACACCAAGTTCCTTAAGTCTCACCTCTGGAACTAAAAGATTTTCCGCTTTCGCACCTATGCCCCCTGTCAAACATGGACTGTGTTCTAAAAAGAGCATGGATTCTCTTCGATTTTTCCTGGCATTTTCCTGGAAATCCAAGTATCGTTGGTACGAAACAGTCGAAGGAAACAGATAGGAAGGTAGTCCTTTTTGATGGAGAAACTTTTGCATGCGATCCTTTGGATCCTCGAAAAATCACCGAATGGAAGAGCCCGCTTGGATTTGGCGAAACTCCTCTATTATTCGGATGGTGTTCATTTCCAAAAACATGCGGAAATGATCACAAGAGGAGACTATATCCACTTAGAAGACTCTCCTTACCCCGTCAAACTGAACGAGGCCCTTTTGTTTTTAAAAGAGAAAGGTCATATTGATGTGGTTCCAAAAATTGAAGGGAATGGCATCCAAGGTTTTGCCTTACGTTTTCTAAAACCAATGGAAGGACTCATCCTTTCAAGGGAAGAAAAACGAGTGATGATGAAAGTTGTGGAAGCCTTCCGGGGTCGAGTGGTAGACGAAAACCGCCATTATCCCAATTTATATGAAAATTACGTCGTTACACCATTATTTGATTCCATTCCCTTTTCAGTCGCAAGGATCAATACGAAAATCCACGTCCTTGTACAAAAAAGCCTTTTGAATCTATCGGGCAAAATGTTTAGAGTTTTATTTGAGAGGTCAGAATGATCATCACTGTTTGCAAAGGCAAAATCCACAGAGCTGTCGTTACCGAGGCAGAACTCCACTACGAAGGTAGTCTTACGGTCGATTTAGACTTAATGGAATTGGCCGGAATGAAACCCTATGAACAAGTGAGTGTGGTGAACGTGAATAACGGTGCCAGATTCGAAACCTACCTCATCGTGGGAGAACGTGGTTCGGGGACCATTTGTTTGAATGGAGCTGCGGCAAGGCTTGGGATGAAGGGGGACAAGGTCATCATCATCACCTATGGCCAGGTGGAAGAAAAGGACCTCCCAAGTGACTACAAACCAAAGGTTGTCTTCGTGGATGAGAACAATCGGCCGAAAAAAGCCTAAATTCCCTAATTTTTCTAGGGCATTTCTTCGATACTAACTGTATAAACCAAATTGGTAGTCGGAACATGAACAAAACAATATTCGCTCTTTCATTCACCCTCCTCACTTGTGCACTCCTTGCCCAAGAATCAGGGAACCAACAAGGGACACAAGTTTCCGCCGCTTCTTCCAAAGACAACCGGGATCTGTATCCTCTATCCATGTATGATGCAAGGATCCGTTTAAAAAACGTAAGTTTTGTTAGACGGCATGCAGACACAGGGAAAGGCGAATTTTTAGATGTCCAAGTGGAATTGGAATCAAGAGTTCCTGAAGACCAAGAATATTCTATTTTTGTTTTAGCAGGATTTGAAGGGGACCGAGTGAACCAAGATGAAAGAAGACTTGTTCCTTATCCAGCTTGGCGTAAAGCAGACCCTGAAAAAGACGAAAGAACATTATACTTTTCCAACATCATGCCAACTCCATTCACTGCGAAAGAAATTTGGGGTGAAGAAACGTATGCAAAGAAAAAAGCAGAAATGGAAAAACGCCATTATGCTGGTTTTGAAGCGGAAATGCCAGAACCTACTTTCACAGAAGTGGTTGATTATCTTTGCAAAAACAACGCAAAAGCACTCCCCTTCACTCTGTTTGGTGAAACAGGACCTTCAAAAGAAAAACAAGTGATTTATAACTACGTGGCTCAAACTGCTGATGAAAAAAAGCGCCAAGTACACGAAACGTTACCAAAACACACGTATACAATTTATAATAACAAATACAAAACAACCATCACAAGCCACCACTACACTCAGTACAGACCAAATTTCCTCAGTTTTAACAAAGTAGCGGTTCTCGTGTTTGATACAAAAAAACCAACAAACAGTTTGTTATTCCGAAAGTTCATTGATATTTCTGATTTAAAGATTACCTACTAAGCACACTTTGTATTTTGTTCCAGACCTCCAAGGCTAATCACTAGTCTTGGAGAGAACACCTACCCCACTCTTTTTCCAATCATTCTGATTCAGAAAAAATCCCATGAGAGAAAAGCGAATTTTTAGATTTCCAAGTAGAATTGGAATCAAGAGTTCCAGAAGACAGAGATATCGTTACGTTCGAGAGATTGATTGAACGGAATCTAGAAAAAAATAGAATTTAGTGGTCTGTGCCTTCTGGGCGGATAGGTGGGAATTGTTCCGATGCACGAACCCTCCACTCGTCCTCTGGGTGGTTTAGGTGTAACCAACCATTGGCAAAGTCCCAACGACCATCCAAATCCAAAAAATCCCAGAAAATGGCCTGGTTCATGTATTTGTAGGTGTCGAGTAAATCGAGCAGGTCCCTTCGTTTGCGGGGGGTATTGTCCATTCTATTCCAGTTTCGGCAAACTCTAGTCCAGGTCGACGTTTTTTATGGACAAAACCAGGTCTTTCTGCCGAAAATGAAACAGACATGGCAATCACGAAGGAAAAAAAAGCTGACTTCAATGACAAATTGGTAGATTTCAAAAACTACCTGGAAGAGTTAAAAAAAGAAGCCAATATTTTCAAAGTACAAGCCAAAAAAAGTAAGGACATGGAACCTTATTTTAATATTTCCCTCGCGATAAATTCCATCAAAACAATTAACACGTGTATTGTGATCAATGAACTATCCACAGCTATTTTAGAGATCAATAATAACAACTACTTAGAGACTGCCAGAAAAGAAATTTATAACTGTATTTCCTACATTGAAAAAACAGTAGGGAATAATGTGGATGGTTCTTTATCCGAAAACAAAGAACAACTTTCCAAGATCGAAAGATTCACACCTACCCAACGATTGAATCTCATCAAAGGGTTACTGCAAGCGATGAAAAAAACAGTAACTGCCTTTGGTACAAATTCGAAATGGAAATGGTCTTGGCCCGATATCAATTTCCGTGTTGCCGCTTGTACAAAGAATTTATTTGATTTTATTGCCTACGAAAAAGAACAAGATTTAGAAAATCCTTATTATTATATCCGCAAGGAACATTTTAATCTCATCATCGAACTTGCCAACCAAGCAGCGCAGGACTATCGTTCCAAATTTGAAATGTCAACACAAGATTCCACAGATTTGAAACATTCTGTGGAAATGTTGGAGATGAACCGTAAAATATTCCAAATTACGGGCGAAACAGAGGATTTGGAAAAAACCAAAACACTCATTGAGTCCTTCCAACAAAAGATCGCCGACCTCGAATCCGACGATAAAAAGAAAAAAAAGAAACAATAATCGACGTTTTTCCCTAGAATATCCAGTCTAGTTTATAGAAAGGTTATACGTTTCAAAAGGAGATTTCGAAATATGGCACTTACAGAAATCAATGACGCCAATTTCAAACAAGAAACTGCAAATGGCGTGGTTTTAGTAGATTGTTGGGCAGAATGGTGTGGACCATGCAGAATGGTGGCTCCGGTTCTTGACGAACTTTCGCAAGAAATGGCGGATATCAAAATTACAAAACTCAATGTTGATTTCAACCAAAAGACAGCGCAAGAGTTGGGAATCCAATCCATCCCTACCCTTCTACTCTATAAAGATGGAGTTTTAGTAGACAAAGCAATTGGTGCTTTACCAAAACCGCAAATTAAAAAATTTATAGAAAATCACAAGTAGGAAATAAATTATCCCCTAATGGTCAGTTCCGAACCGAATGGTTTTACAGCACTCCCTAGAGGGGGATATTTAGTCGATACTTCAGAAGGGTACATCCAATTTGGGTCCCCTCCTGAGACAATTAAGGACACCATGGGGCTCGAAAAAAAGACCCCTTTGGTGTTTGTCCTCCCTAATAAGTTCTTTCATGTTGAAAAAGGCATCTCCATTGCCGAACTTGAATTCCCCATTTATTTCAATTTTTTCTTTCGTGGTGGCAAAAAAACCTTCATCATCTGTTCAGCTGAACAAAAAGAGCAGCTAACCATTGTTCTTGGGGAATCTCTTATGGGACCACAAGAAGTAAACTTATCATCCGAATTCATCGATGGTGCAGAAAGTTTTGGATTCCCTGATATCAAAGCAGAAATGGCATACTTTCGAAGTTATAAAACGATGGAAGAAGTGGTGGAGTTTGTTTTGTTTGATGACTCCCACAAAGCAAAGTTTGGTGGGATCACCATCGAACAACTGCCTTCAAACGAATTCCTTGTTGTGGATGGTGAGAAAAAAATCAAAATTCCGGGTGAAGTGGACTTCCATGTCAAATATGATATTGGAAAACGATTGGAAGAACCGTTCCAACCACCTCTCATTGGAATCACATGCCTTGGACCCTCTCATGGTTTTGATCCATCTGACAACACATCAGGGTTTATCATTTGGCTGAATGGCCAAGGGATCATGGTCGATCCTCCTGTAAACTCAACTGAGTGGTTACGAGAATCAAATGTAAATCCCAAGTTCATCAACTCCATCATTCTCACCCACTGCCATGCAGACCATGATGCGGGAACCTTCCAAAAAATCTTAGAAGAATCTAAGATCACAATTTATGCGACCGCGACTGTGATGGAATCTTTCCTCAAAAAATACTGCAGTCTAACAAAGATTCCGCGAAAAGAGATCACTGACTTATTTGATTTTATCCCAGTCGTCATTGGTAGACCCACCATCATCAATGGTGGTGAGTTTTATTTTCATTATGCATTGCATTCGATTCCATCGGTTGGTTTTGAATTCTTTTTCCAAGACCAATCTTTTTATTACACTTCAGACCATTTAAATGACCCAGAAGCTTTTGAAGATATGTACAAAAAAGGTGTCTTGCCAGAAACAAGATACCAGTTCCTAAAAGATTTTCCATGGGATCGTAAGATCATTTACCACGAAGCAGGAGTCCCTCCCCTTCATACTAAAATCAGTTATTTAGCATCCCTTCCGGAAGAAGTGCAAAAACGAATTACAGTTTATCACATTGCCGCAAAAGATATGCCCACTGGAAACCACCTAACGCTTGCAAAGTTTGGTATCGAAAATACTTTGTATCCGGAGATCACTCCCCCCAAACACCAAGAGGCTTTCCAACTTCTGGAAATTTTATCGCAGATTGATATCTTCTCTGGTTTCCCCATTGAAAAAGCCAAGGAGTTCTTACAAATTGTCAAAGAAGAACGATTCCGGCGTGGGGAACAAATCATCAAAAAAGGAACCCATGGTGACAGATTTTTTATCATCGCTTCTGGGAATGTACGATTTGAAGGACTCTCCAGTGATAATTCCGCAGTGAAACGTTATGGAACCTATGAGTATTTTGGAGAAGCCTCTCTCATCCTCGACACCGTACGCCAAGCCGATGTGTATGCAGAAACCGATGTACTCGCCCTCACCATTGAAAAAACACGATTTTTTCAGTTCATCCGCGGATCCAAACTCCACGAAAACCTAATCAAACTGAATAGCATCCGAGAGACCAATACTTGGAAAACCCTCACGGAATCCCAAACCTTCCGAGGCCTCACCAGTTACCAAGTCACCCAACTGGAACTCATACTCAAACTGGAAACAGTGAAAAAGGAAGCGGTTCTGATTGAAGAAGGCCAAACCTTTCAAAATGCTTACATTGTTCGTTCAGGAACGGTTGTCGTCATGCAAAACCACAAAACGATCCGAGAACTCGGTGCTGGTGATTTTGTGGGAGAAATTTATTCCCTTACCAAAGGCCTTCCGTCTCATTTTAGCTTCATTGCTTGGCCAGGGACAGAACTCTACGTCCTTTCCCAAGAAGATGCCATCCAGTACATCAAGAAAAATCCTGGTGTCTACATGAAGCTGAACACTGTTTATAATTGACCTCATTTCGCCATTTCTGTAACATTTCCATATCAAGGAGTCACAAATTTTATGGAGCGTATCCTCCCCTTTACTGAAGAACACCACCAATTCCGCGAGATGGCTCGGAAATTTTTTGAAACAGAAGTAAAACCTCACCACGAAACATGGGAAAAAAACCATATCGTACCAAAAGAAGTATGGAGAAAGGCCGGAGAAAACGGACTACTCTGCCCCGATGTCCCAACTGAATATGGCGGGTCTGGAGCAGACTTTCTTTACAACATCATCATCATCGAAGAATCCTCTCGTGTCGGGAACAGCGGATTTTTTATCTCCCTTCACAATGATGTGATCGCTCCGTACATTTCGACCTATGCGAGTGACGAACAAAAAAAACGTTGGTTGCCAAAATGTGCCTCAGGGGAATCCATCCTTGCAGTTGCAATGACTGAGCCAGGTGCGGGATCCGATTTAAAATCCCTTCGCACCAGTGCAGTTGATAAGGGTGATCACTTTGTTGTAAATGGACAAAAAACGTTCATTTCGAACGGACAATTGGCAGACCTCATCATCACAGCAGTGAAACATGATAACGGAACCATTTCCCTAGTGATGATTGAAGAAGGGATGAAGGGTTTCGAACGTGGTCGTAACTTAGATAAAATTGGTCTCAAAGCACAAGATACATCTGAATTGTATTTTAATGATGTAATTGTTCCGAAAGAAAACCTCATCGGAAAACAAGGGCAAGGGTTTCGTTACCTCATGCAAAAATTGGCACAAGAACGATTGGTTCTTGCAGTGGCAGCAGTGGAAGCAACAAGACTTGTCCAAACCATTACCCTCCAATACATCAAAGAAAGAAAAGCATTCGGTCAAAAAATTGGGTCTTTCCAAAACACAAAATTCAAAATGGCAGAAATGGCAACTGAGTTAGAAATGGCACAAGTATTCTGTGACAAAGTAGTCATGGAACACATGAAAGGTGAAAACACGACTGCAGAAGCATCTATGTGCAAATGGTATGCGACAGAGATGCAAAAACGCCATACAGACGAATGCCTACAATTCTTTGGTGGTTATGGTTATATGATGGAGTATCCAATTGCAAGAGCATACCTCGATGCAAGGATCCAAACCATTTATGCAGGGACCACTGAGATCATGAAAGAAATCATTGGTAGAAGTTTGGGTTTATAATTCCCTCAGACATTTACCATTTTCAATCAGAAACTAGACAAAAGTCTTATCGAGAACCCGGTCACATGACCGGGTTTTTTGTTACCTAGTGGTATGGTGAGATTGAAGGGAATATTCAATTTCTGGCTCTCATTTAACCTTGGAATTAAATTTTAAACCAAGAACTGAACTTGGAACAGAAGATAGAACACTAATTTCTTGATACTTCATCGATAAGAAAACTTGACTTTTAAATATTAAATCGGTTATATTTGAAGTATGGATTTTCGATCTCGACTTTCTTCCTCACCTGATATTTTGCTTGGAAAGCCAGTGATTAAAAATACAAGAGTTCCAGTAGATCTGATTCTTGAAAGATTAGGCGATGGAATGTCTATCGAAGAAATCCTTGAGGCTACTCCAGGAATCGAGAGAGAAGATATTTTAGCATGTATTTCTTATTCCAGTCAAGTAATCAGCCGAGAAAGTTTACTTGCAAGTTAACATTCTGGCAGACGAAAACATCGATTTTCGCCTTATCAAACTCCTTAGACAAGAAGGTCACAATGTTTTCTCTGTTTTAGAAGAATACCATGGCATTACAGATTTAGAAGTGATCAATCTTGCAATGAAGCTTGATTCCATTCTCCTTACATTGGATAAGGATTTTGGCGAATGGGTTTTTGCTCACAAAGAATACTCCAAAGGGATTATTCTCCTTCGCTATAATTCAAAAGAATTATTTGCTATTTTTCAATCTCTTAACTTAATTTTAAAAGAAAGATTCAATGATTTAATTGGAAAATTTGTAGTTCTCTCTAAAAATAAACTTAGAATCAGAGATATTCATTTATAGTATAAAAATCTGAAAGTTAAATCAGTTTTCTCCAAAGTAGATTCTATATAAATGATCGTAGCAAAGCCCCGAAGTTCCATGTAGAACTTCGGGTTGTAACGTTTGATTCGCTTACACCTGTAAAACAAACTCTACAAATTAACCATTCGAATCTTCTGCTCCAACTCCCACCGAATCTTTCCGTAAATCGGAAGTGAGTCGCATAGAACAAAAATGAGGTCCACACATCGAACAGAAATGAGCTTTTTTCATTCCATCTTGTGGAAGAGATTCATCATGATACGACCTAGCTAGTTCTGGATCAAGAGAAAGAGCAAACTGGTCTTCCCAACGAAATTCAAAACGAGCTTTGCTCAGTAAATCATCTCGTTCTTTGGCACCAGGGTGACCTTTGGCAAGATCGGCAGCATGGGCTGCAATTTTATAAGCAATCACTCCATCTTTTACATCTTGTTTATTTGGAAGTCCCAAATGTTCTTTTGGCGTCACATAACAAAGCATAGCCGTTCCATACCAAGCAATCATCGCTGCACCAATGGCAGATGTGATATGGTCGTATCCAGGAGCAATGTCAGTCACCAGTGGTCCAAGCGTATAAAATGGTGCTTCCATACAAATCTCTTCTTGCAGACGTACGTTTTCTTGGATGAGATGCATAGGAACATGGCCTGGTCCTTCCACCATCACTTGGATGTCGTCTGCCCAAGCTCTTTTTGTCAGCTCACCTAAGGTTTTTAATTCTGCAAATTGAGCTGCATCGTTTGCATCGTTGATACAACCTGGTCGCAAACCATCACCTAATGAATAAGAGACTCCATATTTTTGCATCACTTTGGAAATGGCATCAAAATGTTCATACAGAAAGTTTTCCTTCTTATGGTGGTTACACCATTTTGCTAAAATAGAACCACCTCTGGAGACAATGCCTGTGATTCGTTTTTCAGTCAGTCTAACGTAATCGCGTAATACTCCAGCATGGATGGTAAAATAATCAACACCTTGTTCTGCTTGTTCTTCCAATGTTTCAAGGAATACATGGATGTTTAGATCTTCTACCTTCCCTTTTACTTTTTCCAAAGTTTGGTAGAGTGGAACGGTTCCAATGGGAACAGGAGAATTGCGAATGATCCACTCCCTTGTTTCATGGATGTTTTTTCCTGTGGATAAATCCATGACTGTATCTGCTCCCCAATGTAAGGCCCAACGTAGTTTTTCCACTTCATCTTCAATGGAAGAAAGAATCGCAGAATTTCCAATATTGGCATTGATTTTCACAAGGAATTTTTTCCCAATGACCATGGGTTCGAGTTCCAAATGGCGTTTGTTCGATGGGATAATCGCTCTACCAATTTTTACTTCATTCATCACAAATTCCGGTGACATTCCTTCTCGTTTTGCCACGTATAACATTTCTTCTGTGATGATATCTCGTTTTGCATAATAGAGTTGGGAAAAATTTTGATCTCCTCTAGATTCACGAGAACTGATCCAAGATTTGCGTAATTTGGGGATGCCTTGTTTATAATCGTATGTTTCTTCATGGATACAAAACATTCCTTCTGTGCGGTAACCTTTGTATTCGGTCCCATTCGATAAAGGAATGGTTGTTTCAGGGACTTTGATTTCTTCGATGTGGTTTGGATTCATGAGACTTCCTTGGCCGGAATCTCTGATGTTTGGTTTCTTTTGGAAGAAATGGTTTGTAACTTTTGTGAAATGATTCTGGATCAATCACCAAACGAATTTGGATTTTGCAAAGTTACTTTCCGTTTCCCTTCGCAAGCATTACCAAGATCAGGTTCAAAAAGGGTATTTCTCAGCCGAATTTTTGGTAAACCAAAAACCTTAGGCACCCCTAACGGTTATCTCTTATCCTACGGGATTCAAATTTTTTGACAACAAAATATATGTTTAACTCAAAACACGATTTTGCCTTACCATGCGGTTGATGTACACTTGTAAGTCTTGTTTGCCTTTGGGGCCCATGGCAGTAAACTGGACACCGTATACTCCTGATTCTTTTGATTTTTTGCCAATTTGTTTGATCACACCTTTTGCCAAAAAGTCTGCCAAATCTCCAGGGAGTGCCACAAGGATTTCCACAGTTTCATTCATATCCCATTCATCAAAATGGTTAGGAGCCACAATCCCCACCCCACCCATACTGATGTCACTTGCATGCAAAACATCTAATAACGCCGTTCCCATTAAATGGATCTCAATGGGTTCGTTTTCTAGGGGTTTTACGCGGACATATTTCCGTTTTTCTTGGATAGGAGCCATATGGGAAATTTGGCATGGATTTTCTTCCTTGTAAACTCGGAAATTCTCTGCTTCCCACTTGTTAAGAAAACGTAGACCAGACTCCGATATATGGTAAAATAGGACCCTCATGAGAAATCGTACGCTGACAATCCTTCTAATTCTGGGAACTTCTTTGGTTTCTCCTAACCGAATGGATGCAGGTGTTACCTGTTCAGGGGATGCCTGTACGATTTTACCAGCCTCCATCCAATCCCAAATCAACAACTTAGACCAAGCTTTAAAATTACAATACACAGACAAAGTGCTAGCAACAATGTCAGAAGCAGCGGTTGTCTCTAATATTAATTCCTCCATGATGGGGCCAGGGCTTGTGAACAGATTCCAAGTGGGACTTGGTGTTGCACTTGCAGGTCAACAAAAAGAAGACATCAACGTAGCTTACCAAAACTTAAGTTTTCAAAAATTACCAAATGTGGGTGCATCACTTGCACCTAACTTTGTTGTTGCGGTCAACCTAGGTTGGCTTATGGGTGGTGGACCTTCTGACACCGAACCAGAACTCAAAACCTTTTTACACCGATTTAATTTGTATTTGCATGGTTTTAAATTTAATTTTGCCCAAGGTGATGTACAAAAAGCAATTGAAGCACAAAACAAAAATGTAGATTTAGGGGGAGACATCACTTCTGGTGGATTTACCCTTCGTTACCATTTAATTGAAAACTATTCTGACGGAATTGGACTCTTTGAATTTTCAGGAATCTCCATGGGACTTGGGTTACATTACCAAAGGCAAGTCATTGATGTCACTTATAACGACAATAAAACACAATCACTCACATTAGGTCCCGCTGTTGGTACTTGGGGTGGCTCAACTACCTTTAATTATTCAAGTACCGTCACAAGTGTTCCCATAGACATCCGTACAGGATTTCGTTTGTTTTACTTTTTTACCCTATTTGCAGGAGGGGGAACATCCATGAATTTTGGAAGTTCCTCTCTAAACTTAACTCGTTCGGGACCACTTGTCCTAGCTCTTGATTCCAATGCGATCACGGCTTCCCTTTCTCCGGAGATTGCTGCTCTCATCCCAACCTCTGCTCTTGGCCAAACAAAGACGGGGACCTTATCAATGGATATCAATGGAAAGGCACAAGCACCTAACACCACAAACTTTCTCATTGCCGGTGTGGAAATCAATGCACTGATCACCAAACTCACGGTAGAAGCAGTTGTCGCACAAAATGTCCAATCCGTAATGGTAGGGGCAAAATTTACCTTCTAAAAGAGTCTTTGGCATTCTTTTTGCATCTTATGGATTGATTCCGTTTTAGAACTAGTGCAGGCATTTCCTGGCACGGATTGTTTAAGTTCTAAGCAAAATGCAAAAATTTTAGGAGAGTGTTATGGCACAAGTCATACAAGAAATCAAAAAACCGATCCTCCATATATCCTGTGTCCCAAGAAAGGACACAACTCTCCTGAAAATCTCCCTTTCCCAAGATGATTTGGGGATTTTGTACCGAGTGACTTCGGTTCTTTTCAACCACCGCTGGGATATTTTGGAAGCCGTCGCAGAGACAGCTAGTGATGGGCATGTCCAGGACTTATTTGTGATCCGCAGTTGGGATGGTGCTGAGATGACAGAAAGTCTCCTGTCCCAGATTCGTTCTGATTTATATGCTCTTTTTTATGAAGGCAAATCGGTAGCGATGTACCTGCGTGAAAATGCAAAAGAAGAAATCCTTGTTCGTAAAATTGGAGACTCAGAAGCCTCTCTTAAACTCTACAATCCCATTTCTTCTGACTTTACAGTCATGGATTTACGAATGAAAGACACTCCTGGGATTTTATTCCAAATTACAGAAGCGTTGTATCATTTGGGAATTGATATCATTAGTTTTACTGCAAATAGTTTTGATGGGAAAATTCGAGATAGTTTTTTACTCCGCACTTCTCTCACAGGAGAGAAGTTAGATGAAAAACTCATGTTCCCCATGTTACGTGCGAAATTAGAATCTTTTCTCTAAGTGGTTCGTTCTTTTTGTTTCCCGAGTAAAATCGTAAACCCACAGAGAAGGAGTAAGGAAACAAAAAAGGCAAAACTAGGTCCTTTCTGAAAGTATAACAATGAAAAGACGATTGGAGAAACGGCTCTACCCAAGGATCCAAAACTCCGAAAGAGTCCAAGTGACCTTCCTAGATCCCCTTTACCACTCTCTAAAGAAGCAAAAGAAGAAAGCCCTGGATTCACTAGGGCACTTCCAAATGCTAAAAAGAAAAGCGAAACAAATAACCCGATAGATTCAGTTCCAAAAAACACGAGAAGTGCCATTCCCAATACCACTAAAATCCCACCATAAAGTGAAATTTTCTTTTCTGAAATTTTGCCAGACAAACGTCGCACAACACCACCTTGCACCAGTATGATGATGATTCCAATGTACAAAAACGTAAATCCGATTTGTTTGGGGGAAAACTGAAAGGTATCGGAAAGAAAAAAATTCACAACAAATTCAAATCCAGAAAAACTTAATACAAACAAAAGATTGAGTAAGGAAATCCGAACCAAATTTCTAGATTCGATTTTCTTTAAGGATAAAAATGGATGGATCTCTTTTTCCTGAATCCTCTCTGGTTTGGAAGCAGGTAAAAACAAATACACAAGCACCATAGAAACAAGCGAAACGAAAATGGAAAAAAATGCGGACGCAGGGAAAATCACAAACATCCCTTCCTGATACAATGAATCTAAAAATGTCCATTGGGAACTAATGCCACCAAGGAGAGGGCCCATGACAAAACCAAGTCCGATCCCTGCCCCTAAAAAACCCATTCCTGCAGCTCTTGATTTTTCATCGGTTTGGTCAGCCATTGCAGCAGATGCGACAGATAAATTTCCTCCCATCATCCCTGTAATGACTCGGCTCACTACAAACATCCAAAACTGAGAAGAAAACAGCCATAACACATACCCGATGGTATTTCCAAAGGTTGTGAAAAGTAATATGGCACGCCTTCCAGAATGGTCAGACAACCTACCCCAAACAGGTGCTGCTAAAAATTGTAAAAAACTATAAATACTTCCCAGGATTCCACCAAACAATACGAAGGTGTATTTGGTTTCACCACCAAAAGATAATATATTTGCGAATGAATAAAATGTTCGAAAGAAACTATCGTCTCCTTTTGATAGAAAAAACTCTAAGGTCTTTGGGAACAGAGGAAACAAAAGGGAAAACCCCATCATATCGGTAAAAACAATTAAAAACAGAATGAATTGTATTTTTCTAGGAGACTGACTCATCAGGGCTACTCTCTGAGAACAAATAAAAAAAGCCACAGAAAACTCTGTGGCTTTTGGTGATTTTCATCAATTTCTTGAAACTACTATTTTGATTTTGCTTTGTCGATTAGAACTTTTAGTTCATCTAACGTTTGTTTCAACTTCTCTTTCACTTGAGGTGGGATTGCAGTATCAATTTGTTGGTAAATTGATTGGTAGTTTGTTTGTAATTTTGCCACAATTTCATCATAACTAGCGTTAGTTTTTCCAAGTGCACCTTGCGCATCAGCAATGGTTTTACTCAATAGGTCACGGATTTTTTGAGTTTCCGCTGATTTATCAAGTTCCCCTTTTGATTTTAACTCATTATAGACTTTTTCTAAATCCACAACTGCAGTTTTTAATTTTTCTTCACCAGAACGAAACAATGCGATTCCAGCGTTTACGACATCCATAACCAATTTTTCCATACAACATTCCTATCGAAGGGATAAACCCTAGATTTTGGATTCCAAGTTTACGAAGGAAAAACGGGGATTACAATAAAAAAATTCCACCTCTTTCGATTTCTATGGGACATAGTTAAATCGGTTCATTGACTTGGCTTTTGGTCTGATTGACGACCAAGATGATGGTCAGGTTGATTCAGTTATACCGGATCAACTGTTTTCGATGAGTTTTTTGATTTGGTCGCGAATTTTTGCGGCAGTTTCATAATCTTCGGTTTTGAGAGCATTTTCCAAAGTCTCTTCTAAAATCTGAAGGTTCGATTTAGGAAGGGCTTGGATTTTTTTCTCAGAAGAGATGTTTTCCCCTTGGATTTCATCTTCTTTCATGATGATACCCGTCTCATCTAACACAGATTTTGCGATAAAGATCGGTGCATTCGCTCGTAAAGCAAGGGCAATTGAGTCAGAAGGCCTTGCATCCAAAGTGATGATTTCTTCATCTCGGCGCAGTTGGATTTTTGCATAAAACGTACTATCTACAATCTCTTCGATTGTGATTTTTAGAACTGTGGCACCAAGTGAAGTTAACATGTACAACATCAAATCATGGGTCATAGGTCGTGGTGGTTTTGTACCATCAATGACGGTAGTGATCGAATGGGTTTCGAGGGGTCCAATGAAAATCGGAACCACACGTTTGTCTTCCGAATCCTTTGGGCGTAGGAAAACGGCAAAACCAACATTGGTCAGGCTGATATCAGAAATTTTTACTTCATAAAACTCCATACAATATCGTTCCCTTTCCTGTTTTGTGGGCCCAGAAGGGCTCGAACCTTCGACCCGCAGATTATGAGTCTGCTGCTCTAACCAACTGAGCTATAGGCCCCACTGACTTCCAATCTTTCGAGGAAATAAGGAGAGACAAGCACAAAACAAGTGACTGGTCATTAAAGCGTAAGAAAGCGGTTGGATTCAAAAAAATCGGCAAGGTCCTTACGATCGGATTTCCATTGGATCCAAATCCAAAGGTATGGTTTCGCATCCATTCGCACCCAAACTTGGTTACGCAACGCATTTTGGTTTCGAACTTGGCCTGCCTCATATACTTGGAAGGTTTTGCCAAGTATGACTCTTTCATATTGTTTTGGCTCGATCGGATTATGAAAAACGGACCCAACCCAAAGGTTTTTGTCAGTCATCGGTTCACTCCAGGGCAATATCCTGACTACCATAAAAAATCCATCTCGTTTGGCTGGATAAATCGTGAGTTTTTTTTGGCTAGTGGACTCTGTTTTGACAACAACAGGTTCTGGAAATTGAAATGAAAACGATTCCCATAAAAAGTTTTGGTTTGGTTCCACAAGAGTCTGAGAAAGAATCGTATTAGATATGGCCAATACAAAAAATAAAGGAATCGAAATACCTTTCATCACATGAAACAAACAACAAATGAAACCATCTGGCAAGTCAGAAATTCCTTTTTGGGGATCTATGTACATTTTCCCTATTGTTTCAAAAAATGTGATTATTGTGATTTTTATTCAGAAGGAATTGGCAGTGGACCAGCTAACGATGAAATGTCGCTCTTTTCTTCTTACCAAAAAGAAGTATTAGAACGAATCTCTCATTTTCCGAACTTAAAAAACAAAACCATTGATACTGTTTTTTTCGGAGGTGGGACACCATCAAAGGCAACAACAAAACATTGGGAAAACTTCCTCCAATTCCTTCGATCCGAATTTGAGTTTGCCAAAGAAACCGAAATCTCGATCGAAGTAAACCCAGAAGACCTTAGTCTAAACTTACTCGACGAGTATGCAAAGATTGGGATCAACCGTGTGAATGTGGGTGTACAAACACGTAATCCAATTGGTTTGGAATTTTTGGGAAGGCATTATGACAAAGAAAAATATGACTCTCTTCTTTGCACCTTGACAAGTTCCCCCATCAAACGTGTGGGAATTGATTTGATGTATGGAATTCCAGGTTTACAAGAGTCTGATTTTTTTTCCGACTTAGCATATTTTTTAGAAGCGGGTTTACCCCATTTAAGTTTGTATTCTCTCACATTGGAAAAAGGGACCCAGTATTCACGAGATGTAAAGGATCACAAAAAAAGTGAACCCGAAGAGAAGACCCAATCAGAAATTTTACTCACCTTACCAGGGTTAATGGAAAAAAATGGATACCGATGGTATGAAGTTTCCAATTATGCCAAACCAGGTTTCGAATCCAAACACAACCTTAAGTATTGGACCTATGAACCCTATCTTGGAATTGGACCCGGTGCCCATGGTTTTATCGAAGGTTCTCGGTATGGGAATCCAAGAAATGCGATGGCCTACCAAAAAAAACCTCCTAAAAATCAATACGAAGTGGCAACCCCAAACACGGAACTTGCCCTCACACTCTTTCGGTTATTTTCTCCGTTTCAATATTTAGAGTTTTTTCAAACCTATTTAGAACTTCCTACACAAACAAAATACATTGAAACCATTCATAAATGGGAAAAACAAGGGCTCTGTTCCATCGTAAGTGGAGTTTTCCAATGGAAAAAGGAAGCATTACTTTTGTTAGATGATTTGATCTTAGAAATCACCGAATGAAAATTCTCTTGGGGTTTGCAAAATAATCCCAAAAAAAGATTGCCCATAGACCCCTCTCGAAAAATACTGTTCGTATCCCGGGCCTGTAGCTCAGTTGGTTAGAGCACTCGCTTGATAAGCGAGGGGTCACAAGTTCAAGTCTTGTCAGGCCCAAGAAAAGAAACGGGGCGTTAGCTCAGCTGGGAGAGCATCTGATTTGCATTCAGAAGGTCATCGGTTCGATCCCGATACGCTCCAAAAACCCGTTTTCTCTTCCCTCCTCTTTTAAAAATTTCTTGCTATCTCCCTGAATTCCGTTACACCAAGTGTGTCATGTCCGTAAAAGAAATCCTCAAAGACAAAGCCTCCTCCGTTCTTTCCATCGAAGAAGATAGAAATGTTTTGGAAGCCACTCAGATGATGGTGGGTGCCAAAGTCGGATCACTCATTGTGACCTTCCAAGGAAAACTTGTTGGTATCTTTACAGAGAGAGACCTAATGCGTGTGGTTGCCAAAGACCATGCCAATTTGGATAAAATCAAATTAAAGGACGTGATGACCACTCAACTCACGGTTGCAGGTCCAGACGAAGATGTGGATGATATTTTAAAAAATATGATCACAAAACGATTTCGCCACATGCCAGTCCTGGATGGTGATAAAATCATTGGACTCATTTCCATTGGGGATGCCGTCAAAACAAAACTCAGTAAAACCGAAGCCGAGATGCATATCCTCAGAGAGTATATGTACGGCCCACACTAAAAAAGTCGGTTCTCAGTTAACAAATCAATTGTTTTCTCTAATACAATTTTAAGGTTTTTCGTATCTTCTCTGTTATACGCGATTAGTTTTTCAAGTGCATCTTTATTGTTTGTTTGTTGGTAGGAATACCAAAGTAGTGGTGCTTCCCTTCCATCCATCCCCGCAATGGCTTCTGGTCGCACGAGGCCTAGTTGGATTTCTGATTTTTTTAAGCCCCCTTTGATCCCAATGGAATGTAAGAGATTCATCAGATCTAGTTGCGGATTTTTCACACGGTAGTGGAATTCTCTTTCTAAAAAGGGAATATCAAATCTCCTGCCATTATAGGTAACGATGATGTCTTCAGGAAAAATGGAATCAAATAAAAATTCTAAGTCTTTTCCTCGTTCAAAGGTACGAATGGTTTCGTTTTGAAACAGACTCACAACCGTTGTCACTGAAGACTCAGATATCCCTGTGGTCTCAATGTCTAAAAAACAAAATCGTTCTGGAAAGTTTTGCCATAACCTCCAATACTCAAGGCTTGGAAGTTCATTTGTGAAAAAAGTAAAATTTGCTTCTTGGAATTCCGTTTCCAATTGTTCCAAACGTTCTTCTAGTATGGATACAGAAGGCAAAAGAGGATCATTTGTTGTTTTTTGGTATTGGATGAGAGATGTCCAATCATACACCTGAGCACCAAACAATTGTTTTTCTTTTTTTTCGCCGATGCCAGGAAAGAGTTGTAGGCTTTGTCTTAAATGAGATCCGTACATGATTTCCACCGTTTTAGTCCTTCTAAAAACACATCTTCCTTTGCACCAAAACCAATCCGAAGGAATCCTTCCATTTCAAAATTGGATCCAGGTAAAACAAACACACCTGTGCGATCAAACAGTTTGTCTGCGTAGTCTTCAGATCTGATACCATTTTGGATTTGTAACCAACCAACAAGACCACCTTCTGGTGGGGAAAAAAATTCTACCTTTGGTAACTCTCGCCAAACAGAAGTAAAATGATCTATATTATTTTGAACACGTGTTTGAATGTTTGGAAGGAAAGTTTCTTTTTCCTTGAGAAGCCCAAGTGCAATTCGTTCAGAGAGAGGGTTCACCGTGTGTGTGAGATAATCCTTAAACGACCGTGCTCGTTTGATAAAGTCTTTGTCTGCGATGAGCCATCCTACCCTAAGTCCTGTTACACCAAAACATTTCGTAAAAGAACCTGTTCCGTAAAATTTTTGTTTGGGATCCACTCCTGTTTTCCCCATTCCCCCACCTTTTGGTAAAAATCGGTAATGTTCATCGAACACTACTGTTTTCTTTTTTCGTTGTAAGAGTTTGAGAAGTGAGTCCCACTCGTTTGTGGCAAACGTCATACCAGACGGATTGTGAGGGTGGTTGATCAAATAGAGATCGGCTTCGATTCCCTCCCAAGTAGATGCGGAAAAAGCATTTGTATAGGGAATTGGGAGGATGTTAGCACCTAGCATTTTTGGGATTTCATACAAGGCTTGGAAAGCTGGCCAAACGAGAGCAAGGGAATCTTTCGGTTTCACCAAAAGTTGGAAAACAATGTACAAGGCCTCACCCGTTCCCGTTGTCACAAGCACTTCTTCAGGTGAAACACCTGGATACAAATTGGCAATGGCCAAACGGAGGTCGTATGAGCCTTGGTTTGGTGCATCATACATCGGAATTTGAGAAAGATCTTTCCAATGAAGACCCGCCATGGAAAGCATTTCCTCCATCGTAAAGTGAGATAGCCCACTTTCCCCTAAATTACAAAATGCGTTCAGACGGAATCGTTCCAGTCTATCTTCTATGAAAAATTCTCTTGGTTCCAAAATTGATTTCCAGACAACTTAGCTTCAAAAGATTAGTATGTAAGCTATGTTGAAACCAGAAGACAATATCCTATCTTGGACGAAATCACCTTTTTCTACAGAAATCCAATCCGAAGCCAAAAAGGCATACGAAGATTGGCAAAAAGGAATCACCTCGGAACTCGTCGATTCATATGCACACCCTCTCAGTTTTGGTACGGGAGGGATCCGAGGGAAAATCGGAAATGGAATAGGCAAAATGAACCTCTATACAGTGGGTCGTGCTGCTCTAGGTTTTTTAAGTTATCTAAGAGACACAAAAGAAAAACCATCAATTGTCATTGCTTATGATTCCCGAAGGTTATCTAAAGAATTCGCTGAACTTTCTGCAGGCATTGGTGCTAGCCTTGGAGTTACCGTTCATTTATTCCCTAAGGTAACACCTACCCCACTTTTATCGTATGCCATTCGGTATTACAAAGCAAGTGGTGGAATTGTCATCACTGCTTCTCATAATCCTCCTGAATACAACGGATTCAAAGCTTATCTTGCTGATGGAGGACAACTTGTCCCACCAGACGATGCACTCATCATCAAACGAATTGGTGAAATTGAAGATTGGACTTCCATCCCAATGCTTTCCAAAACAGACAAAGTTTATAAAAAATTTGTGAAGTCGGTGGGAACTGATTGTTTTAAAAGTTACTTAAAAGAATTAAAAAAAGCAAAAATCCAGTCCAAAGCAAAACCAAAAACTCGTACCAACTTAAAAATCGTATACTCTCCGTTACATGGGACAGGTGGGGAATATATGAAAGAGATGTTATCCTTTTTTGGATACAAATCTGTGTTTTTAGTACCAGAACAAAAAAAACCAGATGGCGAATTTCCAACGGTCAAATACCCAAACCCGGAAGAAAAGGATGCTCTCGCCTTATGTGAGTTTCATGCTAAAAAGAAAAAAGCAGAAGTGTTCATTGCCACAGACCCTGACGCTGACAGATTGGGAGTGGGTGTTCGCAAGTCCGATGGGGAATATGAGTATCTGAATGGAAACCAAATTGGCTCCATTATGGCAGCTTATCTTTGTGAACAAAAAAAAGCAAAAGGCAAAGTTTACCACTTAGTGAAAACCATTGTCACAACTGACTTACAAGAAGCCATTGCCAAAAAAAATGGAATCAAAATCAAAAATGTCCTCACTGGATTCAAATACATCGCTGAAGAAATGAAACTAATAGAATCAAAGAAAAACAATTTGTTTCTATTTGGTGGAGAAGAATCCTATGGATACTTACCCGTACCATTTGTTCGCGATAAAGACTCTCTTTCGAGTGCACTTTTGTTTGTAGAGATCCTCGCTGAAAAAGGAGACCTACTCTCTTACTTGAATGAAATTTACCTGAAGTATGGACTTTACCGCGAAAGCCTATATTCACTTACCTTAGAAGGAAGTTCGGGACAAACCAAAATCAAAGAATCCATCGAGGCCTTACGAAAAGAAAACCTCATTGGAAAGTTAATTGGGGGAAGAAAGGTTGTGGGAGTGTTAGACTATGAAACACAAACGGCTTCTGGTAAAAGCAAAACTTCTGTATTCAAAGGAATGCCAAAGTCTAATGTGATCCAAGTAGAATTGGAAGGTAATGCTAAACTCACCATTCGTCCTTCGGGGACAGAACCTAAGGTAAAAGTATATTCTTCGTTTGCTTCCCTAAAAAAACCGAAAAAAACATCCGAGATCCCATCTCTATGGGAATCACTTGGACAAGAAATTTCCCTCGCTGAAACTGAATTTTTAAAACTAGCAGGCCTATTATGAGTTCCGAAACCAAAACCAAATTTGATAGTATCAAAACACTTTCTGATAAATACCTCCTCAATACGTACAACAGGTATCCAGTAGCTTTCCAATATGGTGTTGGAGAGATGATCTTTGACCAAGATAACAAAGGTTATATTGACTTTTTAGCTGGAATTGCTGTATCTAATTTAGGCCACGGAGAAGCAGATCTCATCGAAGCCATTCGAAACCAAATGGATAAAATTTTCCATTCATCAAACTTGTATTATTCGGAAGAACAGGCAAAACTTGCGGAAGTCATCATCGAAAATAGTATTCCTGGAAAAGTATTTTTATGCAATTCAGGAACTGAGGCAAATGAAGCTGCTTTCAAACTCATGCGTCGCCATGGGGTAAACCAAAACATAGACAAACCAGTCATATTAGCTCTCCACTCCAGTTTTCATGGAAGGACTTTGTCTGCCATGTCTATGACGGGAAATGAATCAGTGCGAAATGGTTTTGGAGAACTCGCAGCTGACATCCATTTTGTGGAAGCCAATAATGAAGATTCTCTCATCCAAGCATTTGAACAATACGGTGGATCCATTGCTGGGATCATCATGGAACTCATCATTGGTGAAGGTGGTGTCATCCCACTTTCGCAATCATTTGTGAATCTTGCTCGTAAACTGACAGAAGAAACCAATTCTCTCCTTGTGTTTGATGAAATCCAAACAGGTATGGGTCGAACAGGCAAGATGTTTTGTTTCGAACATTATGGAATGTATCCGGATGCATTTACACTCGCAAAAGCACTTGGATCAGGTTTTCCAATGGGTGCACTCGTTGTATCGAAGGAATACGAATCCGTTTTGGAAAAAGGGATGCATGGATCTACATTCGGTGGGAACCACCTAGCGTGTGTTGCAGCATATGAAACATTTAAGATCATCCTATCGAGAAATTTGCTCGATCATGTTGCAACCATCTCGGAACAAATGTTCCTTCGTTTAAAACAAATGATGGAGTCAACGGGGAAAATCAAAGAAGTCCGTGGTCGTGGTCTCCATATTGGTGTAGAACTCTTTACAGAATCAAGGCCCGTTGTGGAAGAATGTTTAAAACGTGGTCTTGTGGTCAATAGCACCGCAGGAAAAGTCATTCGTATCATCCCTCCACTCATCTTAAGCATCGAAAAAGCGACAGAAGGATTGGATATTTTAGAATCAGTTTTAAAGGAAATGAAATGAAAAAGGTAGCAGTACTTGCCGGTGATGGAATCGGCCCAGAAGTAATGGAAGTGGCCTTACAAGTAGTAGGGAAAGCATTAGGAACAAAAGCAAGCGAATTTAGCTTCGAACACGCATTAGTTGGTGGAGCAGCAATTGATGCCACTGGTTTTCCACTTCCGGAAGAAACATTAAAACTTTGTGAATCATCCAGTGCGATTTTTTTTGGTTCCGTAGGTGGACCAAAATGGGAAGGACTTCCTCCCGACAGACAACCAGAACGTGGTGCCCTACTCCCACTTCGTAAACATTTTGATTTGTTTGCTAACCTTCGACCAGCGATCATTTACCCAGAACTCAAAAAAGCAAGCCCCATCCGAGGAGACATCATCGGTGATGGTCTTGATATTCTTATTTTACGTGAGTTAACTTCTGGTATCTACTTCGGAAAACCAAAAGGCCGAGAAGGAAGTGGTGCCGAAGAATTTGCATATGACACCATGCGATATTCCAGAAGGGAAATTGAACGTATTGCTCGCACTGCTTTCGAAGCCGCTAAAAAAAGAAATAAAAAAGTAACAAGCATTGATAAAGCAAATGTTCTCACCACTTCCGTTTTGTGGAGAGAAGTGGTAGTGGAACTTCATAAAAAAGAATACTCAGACTGTGTTTTGGAACACCTCTATGTAGACAACGCAGCGATGCAGCTCATTGTAAAACCGAAACAATTTGATGTAATGCTTTGTGAGAATATGTTTGGAGATATCCTTTCTGATGAAGCCTCTATCATCACAGGTTCGATTGGAATGTTACCATCAGCTTCCTTATCGGAATCTGGGTTTGGATTGTATGAACCTTCTGGTGGATCTGCACCCGATATCGCAGGAAAAGGAATCGCCAATCCGATTGCTCAAATTCTTTCTGGAGCACTGATGTTACGATATTCTTTCTCCATGGAAAAAGAGGCAGTGGCCATTGAAAATGCGATCCGCGCGGTTCTCAAAAAAGGGCTTCGTACCCGAGACATCGCCGAGGAAGGAACAACAGTCCTTGGAACGAAAGAAATTGGTGTTGAAATCGAAAAGGCACTTGGATAAGGTACGTAGAACATCATGCAAGCAGGCATAGGACCGACAGGTAGACCATATCAGATTCTCATTGCTGAGAATTCCAAATTTCAGTCGAAACAACTCCAACAGATTTTGGAATCAGAAGGATTCAAAATCATTGGAATTGCGGAAACGGGAAAAGAACTTCTTAAACTGTACAAGGAAAATCGCCAACAAATTGACCTTGTCACCATTGAAATCTTTTTACCAGAAGTAGATGGTTATGCTGCATTTTGGGACATGAAAGAAATGGGAGTATTACCGAGGATTCTTTTTATCTCGGAAGAAAACACTCCTTCCGTCATCAAAGCACTGTTAGAAAACGGTGCAATGGACTATATCGTAAAACCGATCAAACGTGAAAAAATCTTAGAAAAAATCAAAGAAACTTTGATTAAGATTCCCAAAGTATAAAATTCAAATTCCGACCCTCTTCTTTGGTCCTATGACTAAAGTAAAGAGGGCTTTGGAACACATCTGTATGTTGATTGACAATTCGGATGTTCCCACCAAACCGCTCTTCCACTCTCTTAGAAATTGCAAGTCCTACATCCAAAAGATACTTACCACCTCCTTTGGGTATACATACATCAATTCCTAATTCAGCATATAAAACAGCAACATCTTCTCCCACTTCATAATGGGCTCTTTGGATATAAGGCCCTAGTTCGAGAACCAATTCCTCAAACGAATAACCATCACTGATCAGTTTTTCGATCATTTTCTCAGTAATTCCTAAACTTGTACCTTTCCAACCTGAATGGAGGATAGAAACAAACGGACGTTTTGTGGAATAAATGAATACTGGCACACAGTCTGCAGTTCTCACCACTAAAACTTGGTTTTTTAGTGATGAAAATAGTCCGTCTCCCTCTTTTATTTCTAAAACTGGATTGTGATTTGTTTCAGAAGGTATCCTTTCAATATGATCACCATGAACTTGGCCTAAAGTATGGATCTGATACGTTGGATTTGAATAGGTTTTAGAAAAAACCTCTTTCGTATATAGGAGCCAATCCTTGGCTGTTTTGGGAAACATTTGGTTTTCCGAGCTCGTATTTAGGAGTTCCTCTTTCCCGAAAGTGCCATAGGTAATCTTTCCATACGAAACGAATACAGATTGTTTCATTTTGAATCGTTTTTCCCAAAGAATACTGTTTGATTTAAATCCAAACCCTGCAATAAAAACCGTTTTTTTAAATCTTCACAGTTCCAATCCTTTCTTTGGCAAAGTGGTTTCATTTTAATTGGATCATAATTCCAAATATAAAACTTCAGTGGTAAAGAACGCCAGGTATAAGTAACAAATGGAAGATCTAATTCAGGCAGTCGATTATCGAGCAATAGATCAATTTTACGAGAATTTAAATCATCATAAGAAAGTTTTGTTTCGTGACCGACTCTTCCCCTAACATCGATTTGTTTTTTTGCAAAAAGTTTATCGGTAAGCCCTGACTCTGCTTCAAACGAAAAATTGGGTCTTAAATAATAAATAAAATGTGCCTGTGCTCCAAAAAAGGCCACACGAAACTTCTCTAAAGCACCATCATCATACCCACTCTCATCCATTAAATGTTGTTCATAAAACATTCGTTCTTCCCCAATTCCGTGCCAATCAGGAACACGTTTGCCATCGGATTTTAATGGGTCGGTATAAATCGCAGAAGAAAGGAGAAAGAGTAAGCCAAATAAAATCGAATTTTTAGCATAGATTTGATAAAAACGAGATTTTTGATTGGATTCAATTTGAGATTCAGTTGTCCAAAACTGTATCCTTTGGAATGCCAAATAAGAGACAAAAGGTAAAATCGGAATCCAAAACCGGTTCCCCATAAAGTCACCACCGACATACAATATATAGATGATATAAAGTAAGATTGAATGAACAAGGAGCCGATTTTCTCTTTTTGTCTGAAAAATATGAAAGATCTGAATACCAGTGAGGAGAATTACAAACGGAAACAATGGATACGATTTTAAGAAATACAAAAGATAATAGAATCCTTGTGAAAAATACCATCCTTTATTTCCTTTAGCATAAAAGGTATTTGGAAAATAATCTTCGTAATAGAAAAATCGTAACCCACAAAAAAATAAGAACAAAACACCAAAAAAAATAGGTTCCTTATACTGTTTCTTTCGTATCCAATCCAGAGATGCGAAAACCAAAAACAACGCGCCTTCAGGCCGAAAAAGTGATGTTATTAAAAATACAACAAACACACGTTTGTTTTGTTTTTCCCAAAGTAACAATCCCCAACTCAAAAAAAAAGTAAATAGAGATGTTTCCAATCCCGAACTCGCAAATATGTACAAGTGAAATAAAAATGCCAAATGGACAATGAGGAGTGGGTAAACATTACCAAAGGAAATTTTATTTTCAGCATCAAAAAACAAACACAACAATAGAATGTAAAAAAAGATTCCAGTGAATACTGATAAGAGCTGCGGTTTGATACCTACAAAATAACCAAAGGATAAATAAAGGGTCCAGAGAAAGTTTGTATAACCTTCTACTTTTTCCCCAAGATTAAAAACCAAACCATTCCCTTCCCATAAATTTCTAGCATACACAAAACTTATGTAGGCATCATCACAAATCCACCTCCAGTGGTATGCTTGGTAAATAGCATACAAAAACACTAGGGCAACTAAAAGATAATAAGAAATAAAATTACGTTTTAAATCAAACATGAACTAATCCAATTCAAATGATTTGATAAACTCTTCAATGATTTTGATGTGGTCCATCTCGGGAGTAGGATTTTCTAACGAAGGTTCATAAAGATAGTCATCAAACACATGAAAGTCAAAAATTTTTAATTCAAAATCAGGTAAAGTGATGATGATGTTTTCTGCATGAATATCAAATATTAATTTTTCTTCTTCCGCCAAATACTTTGTGACTTCAATCACACGATTAAAATCTACTGCAATTTTTTTGAGTTTTGATTTGGAAATCACTCCAAACCGATGCGAATCAAAATTTAATTTCCATTTTGGGAATAGTTTATCCAAAATCGGATTTTGGTCTAATTTTTCATTACGGATGGTAAATTCTTTTAAATGTTTCCCTGCAAGAAGGGGTTGTTGGTCACATGGTGTAAGAGTGACATTTGGAATTCCAAATGGATTTTTCCTCATTCGTAATCCCATAAAAAAACGAGTGGGTACAACTAAATCAGGAATCAGCGATTTTAATTTCCAATAATGTAACCTTTCCAATCCCAATCGTTTGAACTTAAAATCAATTTCATCTTTTTTGGAATCGCGGAAAGTTTGTTTTTTTAAAAAATCTCTAAGTTCAATTTCCTCTGGTTTTAAAAATCTCGATAAATCTCTTCCTACTTCTTTAAATAAGGAGCCAAAGATCACATCGGAAGGTAATTTTGATTTTCCAATTTTGACAACTTGGTTCCAAGGAAGTTTATAAACAAATTTATAAGAACCACGTCCTATATAATCATTTAAGGACAGAGGCATAAAATTGTCTAAAAATTCACGATTATAACGGTAGGTCATTCGAAAGACATGTGAAACAGGAAATAACCTTTCGTATAAATTCCGAATAAAACCGGACTTCCGGAGAACTTCATCCACTGGTAGGTCTTCCAGTGGAATGGGTTCTTCATTTTTATTTGGGTCAACAAACAGCTCTTTGTCGAGGCCCTTCTCTAACAATTCCAAAAATTGAGGAATTTTCCCCCAACTAGGATATTGATTCCAAAGTTGTGAGATCCGATCGCGAATCCCTTTGATTGGTCCTTTTTTATCTGCCACTAACTAAGTTTATTTCCAACGAACAATGGCTTCGTAATCTAAGAACTTTTCTTTTTTAGAAAGGCTTTCTGTTAATTTTTTATCTTTCTCTTCATCATACCACCAATAGTCAGATGAAAAACTTTCATCTCCATATTTACCAAGTGGTAAACTAGGCATTCCGTATTTTTGCCAATATAAAAGTCGTGTGCTTGGCAAATGCCAAAGTAATACATATGGATATTCTTTATATACAATTCGATCAATTTGTTTGAGAATTTCATTTCGTTTGGAAACTGAAAATTCAGTTTTTTGTTTTTCAATGAGTTTGTCTACCTCTGGTATTTTTAGTCCAGGTAAATTGGGTTGCCCTTCTTCATCTGCATACTTTGATAACCATTGTGATTCAGGATCTTTAAATATACCTGACCCCCAAGCAGCCCAAGTCATATCAAAATCATATTTATCGACTCGTTCACTCCAAGCAGCTAAATCCAATGTATCAATCGATGCCCGGATTCCCACTTCTTTGGCTTTCTCAAGAAACACTGTAAAATATTTTTCTGTTTTTTTATCTCGATCAAGGATTGAAAATTGGAATGGTTTTCCATCTTTTTCCAAAATTCCTTCTGAGTTAGGTTTCCAACCAGCTTCCGCAAGTAATTTTCTTGCCTTTTCAATATTAAACTCTGTTGGAGTGTTTGGATTTTTCTCACCACCTAAATAAAAATCTGGATAATAACTATTTGTTGGATCATATTCGCCATACGCTAGTTTATCGATCATTAGTTTACGATCCACAAGTAAGTTCATTGCTTCTCTCACACGTTTGTCAGCGAAGATAGATCGCCGAGAGTTCATTGCCCAACCTTGGAATCCAATTGGTTTTAAGTTAAAAATACGTTGTTTAGCAATCCAATTTTGATCAAATGCTTCCCCTTTTGCTTCTTCTACCCATACAAATGCAGAGTAAACAGGATAAATGTCTATATCACCTTTTTTGAATGCTTGTAAAGCTACGGCTTCTTCGTTATAAACTTTGTATACAATTTGATCAAAATTGTTTCGACCTTCGTTAAATGGATATGCTCTTTGCCACCAATCTCCTCTTCTTTCCAATTTGATGTATCGGTTTTTCTTGACTTCTGTTATTTTATATGGACCAGAAACGATTGGGAATTCCATATTTTCTTTATTAAAGTCTTTCCCTTCAAAATGATGTTTTGGTAAAATGAAGATGGACGATGCGATATCATTAAAATTATTCCAATGAACTTCTTTTGCTTCAAAAACAACCGTTAGGTCATCGACTTTAATTGGTTTCAAAAAACGAGAGAGAGAAATCCGGAATACTGCAGTTCCATTTTTCGGATTCATTATCGTTTCATAAGTAAAAATAACATCATCTGCTGTAACAGGTTTACCATCTGACCAACGTGCATTGGGATCTAAATAAAAAGTGAATTTCTTTTTGTCTGGAGAAATTTTCCATTCTTTAGCAAGGTGTGGAATGGTTTCCAATGTAAGTGGATGATAGGCTGTAAGAGGTTCGTATAAACTTGTAAAGATTCTTGCAGTCGTAGTAAACTGGTCTAAGTAATAATTCAATGATTTTGGAAATTGGTGAGAGTAGATTCGTATCCTACCTCCCTTTTTTGCCTTTGGGTCTGCGACAGGATTTTTCACTTGTAAGGCCTTAGGTATGGAGTTGGGATCTCCTTCCCAAGGAAGGTCAACCACACGACTCAGACTTTCTTTATTGTCCTCTTCTGAACAATTTTGAAACAATAGAATTGGTAAAAGACAGGTAAAACCCACCAAAACAAACTTGATTACTTGGGAACGAACCATAGGGTATTGAACTAATTTATGAAACATCCCTTCCATCAAATCCATTTGTACGAGATAGGCTCAAGGCTTTTTTGTGGAAAAAAGGGGGAACATCTTCCTGCAATTTTCAATGAATTAGAAAAAAAAACTCCCTTTGTTTGGGCAGATGAAATATGGCTTATGGGAGTTTGGAAAAATAGCCCAAGCTCACAAAGAATCGCACAAACAATGCCTGAACTACAACCAGGTTACCAATCTGTCAGGTCACAACTTACAAACAAAGATATATACGGATCTCCCTATTCCATTTATGAATACAACTTGGACCCTTTGATCGGTGGAGATACAGACCTAACAGTCATATACGAATGGTTCCGATCCAAAAACAAAAAACTGATTCTCGATTTTGTACCCAATCATATGGCAATTGATTCACCTCTAGTTTCCCTATTTCCAAATTTATTTTTACAATCCATCCATTCCGAACAAGATAAAAATAGTTTTTTACATCCCAATGGAAATTGTTACAAACATGGAAAAGATCCTTATTTTGATGGCTGGACGGACACTATCCAATGGGATTTTTCAAACCCTGAAGTTGAAAATTACCACATTCAAATATTAAAAACGATCGCAAAACACTGCGATGGTGTTAGATGCGATATGGCAATGTTACCTTTACCTGATGTTTTTGAAAGAACACATGGGAAAAAATCCGTATACCATTGGGAAAATGTGATATACTCTGTCAAAAGTGAATTTCCTGATTTTCGATTTTATGCAGAAGTGTATTGGGGATTAGATGGGACATTACGTTCGCTAGGTTTTGATGCTACTTATGATAAATCACTATATGACGAATTGGTGCATCATAGATTAGATCAAGTAGCTGAAAACATTTCAAATGAATCGGGACAGATATCAAAACCAAACTTAATTCGTTTTTTGGAAAATCACGACGAAAACAGAGCAAAACTTACGTTTGGTGAACATTCTAAAACATATTTTAGTTTATTATCGAGTTTACCTGGAATCTTACTTCTCTTTGATGGCCAAGAAATTGGTTGTCTCAAAAAAATACCTGTCCAGATGAAAAATGTAGATGAAGAATCACCTGACATTGAGATAGAAGATTTTTACAAACGAGCATTTGCCATTCTTTCCAAACGGTCCAAAGTGTTGGAATACCAAACTTTAAATTATACGGAAATGAACCAATTGCCTGTCTTTATGAGGTTACTCATCTCAGACACTCAAACAGAACTTTTCCTATGGAATTATCAACAGGTATCTTGTTCTGGATGGATTCCTTATGAGGAAAAAATTTCGTATAGAGAAACATTAAAAAATATTGTTTCGAATCAGATTTACCCCCAAGGCAAACCACAAAAAGAAGGAATGTATTTTAAACTAGAACCGAACGAGATACAGTGGTTTATTTTTTAACCCTTTCGGCAAACACAACACCTTGTATCATTCTCAAATTTTCTAGAATCTCTTTTAGTTGGTCTAAGTGATCGACTTCTAACATAAATTTGGCGGTAAGTGTTCCATTTGGATGGGAAGAAGCACCTGCCTCCAAAATATTTGTTTCTGTACTCGAAATGGATTCCACCATCGATAGATAAATCCCTTGTACGTCTTTTGCACGGACTTCAATTTGGATTGGGATTGGTTCACCAGGTCCCTCCCATCGCACAGGAATTGTTTTCATCCACTCTAACTGTTTAGTTGCAGTGGTGCAGTCTTTTTTGTGAACACTTACTCCTCTTCCACGGGTGATAAAACCAATGATTTCATCCCCTGGGATTGGCGTACAACAGGAGGCAACTCGAACAGGCACATCATTCCAACCAGCTACCGATATCCCAAACTCTTTTGATTCTTCTTGGTTCTGGTTAGGTTTAGTTGGCTTTTTAATTTTAACTTTTTTGATTTCTTTGATGGTATTTTCATCAATAGCAGGATTTGAGACTTCTAAGACAGAGCCAATGGTTTCCTTTTGGGAATCTTCCTGCAGTTTTCGAAAATAAGCGCGTAACTTTTGTCTGGCGCCAGAGGTTTTCACTATCCTAAGCCAAATTGGCGATGGTTTTGAGTTTTTTTCTGTAATGATTTCTACTTGGTCACCTGACTTTAGTTCTGTTCGTAAAGTAACCATCCTACCATTCACTTTACCACCACGCGCGTGTAGGCCAACGTCTGTATGGATACGAAATGCATAATCTAAAACCGTTGCCCCTTTTGGCATTTCGATGATCTCACCTTTTGGTGTGAAAACAAAAACCTCATCTTCATGAAGGTCGTATTGCAGTTCCTCCATAAACTCTTTTGAGTCTAAACTTGGATCTTGCCAAGACTTCAAAATCTCCAACCACTTCATACGGAAGGCATTTTCCACACCATTTTGTAAGATTACAGAAGACTTCGAGAGATTGGTGGATTCTTTATAAGCCCAATGTGCAGCCACTCCATTCTCAGCAATGGCATTCATTTCTTTCGTACGAATCTGTACTTCCATCGGCCGCCCGTCTGGTCCAAACACCGTTGTATGTAAAGATTGGTAAAGATTTGTTTTGGGAGTGGCAATATAATCTTTAAATCTCCCAGGAATTGGAGTCCATAAAGTATGTACAATGCCTAGAACACCGTAACAATCTTTAATTTCATTTGCAATGATTCGAACAGCACGAAGGTCAAAAATTTCAGAAAAAGATTTTTCTTTAGTTACCATCTTGCGATAAATTGAATAAAAATGTTTTGCCCTTCCGTCAATCCTTGCATCAATATTGATCTCTGCTAATCGTTGTTTTAAGATAATTTTAATTTTTTCAATGTATTCATCACGTTCAGATTTTTTAGCTGAAACTCTTTTTTTGATTTCTTGGTATTCTTCTGGATGCAGAGATTGAAAGGCTAAATCTTCCAATTCAAATTTTACCTTATAAACACCAAGTCTTCCTGCAATAGGTGCATACAATGACAATACTTCTTTGGCGATTCGTTTCTGTTTTTCTTCAGGTTGGAATTTTAACGTTCTGACATTATGTGTTTTATCTGCCAGTTTGATGAGCATCACACGCACATCTTTAATCGTAGCAAGCAACATCTTCCGAATGTTTTCTGCTGCTTCTGTTTCTTTTGATTGTGATTTAATTTCAGAAATTTTTGTAACACCTTCTACAAGAGCGGCAATGTCCTCACCAAATTCTCTTGCCATATCTTCTTTGGTGTAACTTGTATCTTCTACAACATCATGTAATAATCCTGCAGCGATTGCCCTTTCATCCAATCCTAATTCATCCAATACAGAAGCAACATTCATCGGATGGATGATATACGGTTCTCCAGAAAGTCTTTTTTGACCTTCATGCATTTTATCTGCAATGTGATAAGCCTTTTCGATGAGTTGTGCTTTTTCAGGACCAAGTCTTTTTTGGACAGCATCAAATAACTCTTGTTTGTCCTTTATATCTTGATAGAGTCCCATTATTTGATATCCAAACTAATGTCCAAAAATTTAACCGTATGAGTTAAATATCCCATACTCACACCAATCCCATCAAATTTAGATAAAAAATTTAATTTATCGGGAGTAATGCCTCCAGAACATTCGATTCGAATCTCTGGTGCTTTTTCTTTTAAGATAGAAATTGCTTTTTCAGTATCGATATCAGAAAAATTATCCAATAGAAGGATATCTGGTTTGGCTTCAATGGCATCCTCTAATTGGGAAAGCCCATCTATTTCTAATTCAATTTTTTTCCCTGGATTTTTTTGCCGTACCATTTGTACTGCTGATTGAATCGAACCTGCTTTTGTAATATGGTTATCTTTTAACATCGCCATATCAGATAAATTGATTCGATGATTTGCACCGCCACCGGTGTATACCGCATATTTTGCTAATTTTCGATAACCAGGTAAGGTTTTTCTTGTATCTAGGATGAGGAGATTTGGAAACTCTTTGGCAACTCGATTGGCATTTGTGGCAATTCCCGATAGGTATTGTATAAAATTAAGTAAAATTCGTTCCATTTTTAAGATGCCAACGAGAGATCCTTTTAACTCACCAATGATCGTTCCTTTAGATAAGGAAGCACCATCCTCCAAAATCTGATTCCAAATTACGTTTGATTTCGATTTTTGAATGAGGCAAGGAATAACGGAGAGTCCACATAATACACCTTCCTCCTTCGCAAGTAGGATAGCAGTACACGATTCTTCAACAGAAAACAAAGTATCCGTTGTAATGTCTCCCGCAGGCAAATCTTCTTCCAAAGCCAATTGGACCAAAGATTCAAAGTCTTTTTCAGTGATTGATGTTATGGGAGTTGTATATCCTCTATTCATATGCATCCTATAATTTAGACAAAAAAAAAGCTGTCTTTACGACAGCTTTTTTCACTTCACCTAAACAATGTTTATTGCTTAGGGGCTTTTCCAATTTTTCCCGTTTTTGGTGGGATATTGAGTTTTTGTTTTGGATAGATTAGATTTTTATTACGAATGGATTTACGATTCGCTTCAAAAATACGTGGCCAAAGTTTTGCATCACTATAGATGTCTTCACGATCTGCGATTCTCCAAAGGCAATCGGCAGGATTGGATTTTTCTACTGTGTATCGTTTCCAACCACCAGACAATTCTTCCACTTGAGAAGAAGATGCTTTTGTATCTTTTGTTTCAGTGGTTGTTGTCTCAGTTGTTTCTACCGTTTTGCGATCTTTTTTAGCAACGTTGTTTTTTCCTTTGAGAGTTTCGATTTGGTCGATAGAAATTTCAGCCAATCGAATTGCTTCTTCGGATTGAGCAATCGAATCCTCAAACTTATCTTGTTCTAATAAGTTCCCAGATGCCTGTAATGATTCATTGGATGCACCAAGGTTTTCTTGTGTGCTTGCATATGATTCTTTTGCATTTGATTTGAGATAAGTTTCTGCATTTAACTCACCAAATCGAACGTTTGCATCTTCAACCACTTCACGTGCTTGTGCATTTCGATTTTTTGCATGGTCTTTAATAGAATCTTGCAATAGGGATGCAGATGCCAATCGAGCAGCTTTGATTTTTTCGTCCGCAGATTTTAATTTACCTGCTTGGATGTCTTCTCTTGCAGATGCCACTCTCGCTTTTTCTTCATCGATAGCTGGGTTTCCTGCTTTTGAATAAGATGCTGCTTTATCGAGTAATGCGTCTACTTCGTCTGCAGATTTTACAAGTGCACCACCTGATTTTTCCAGTGCCACTTTTCTTGCGTCTGAGCTAATTTTTGAAGCTTCCTGGAATTGGTTATGAGCATCTTCATATTCTTGTAATGCAACAGTTCTTTTTAATTCTTTTGCAGTTTCGTCTTTATCTTCACGTAAGTAAGACGCAAGGCTAGCATCAGCTTGTGCTAATTTGGTTTCACCCGCATCTCTTGCACTCACTGCTTTTTTATATTCTTCAGGAGTGTATTCAGAAGCGTATGCTTCGTCAGCTGCGTCAATAGCAGCAACTGCCTCTTCCCTCGATTTTGCAGCTAACTTCGGTAATGTTTTTTCTAATGCATCATAAGCTTTGGAAATGGCATAATCAGCACTCTTTTTGGAGTCCGATGCTTTTTCTTCAGCAGCAAATTCATTTGCAGAAACTAAACTTTTTTTCGCCTCTGTGTATTCTTCTGGGGCATATTCTTCTGCGGAAAGTCTTTCAGCTCTTTCTACTTGCGATTTTGCCAAAGCTAATTCTTTGAGAGGTAGTTCTTGGGAGCAGTTTACAAAACCTGCTCCGAACAATACCAAAGCGGAGAGAAAGACAAATGTCTTTTTCTTTCTTAACATAACAAACTCCTTAATGTTAGGTAGGGGGGTGAAAAAAAGAGAGAAGCGCATTTACGCTTCCTCTTTTATTTGAAAGCTGTGACTGCTTCGTCTTCGCTATCGAAAATTTCAAAAAATGAAGTCAACTTTGTGAGTTCAAATACCTTACGGACAGAACCTGCCACGTTGATGATCTTTAATCCACCTTGGTATTTTTTCAGGTTGGACAAACTTGAAATTAAAGCTCCAATTCCGGAAGAGTCGATATAAGATACCTTCTCGAGATTGATGACGATGCAATACTTTTGTTCTTCGATCAATTTGGCAATTACATCCTTGATCTCAGGCGCGTTATAAAGGTCGATTTCCCCGTTAATATCGAGTACTACGATTTTATCTTTTTCCCTTCTGGTGATTTCCATGTGTGTCTAGAGACTCCTCAATGAAGCTACAATCAATGTAGAAATGACGGTACAATTGCATTCAAAAAAAATGGGTACGTCAACCTAATAATTTTAGCTACCAAACAAATTTTTCCAATGGTCATAAAATGGCCGAAAATTGCCTGTTTCTATGGACTTTCGCATCTTTTCCATGAAGCTTTGCATAAAAAATAAATTATGGTAGGTGGATAAGGAAAATGCTGTTAATTCCTTTACTTTATGTAAATGGCGAATGTAACCAAGACTATATGTCTTACATACTTTACATTCGCATTCGGGATCAATGGGCAACTCACTCAATCGATGGGATTCATTTCGTAGGTTGATTTTACCTCTAGATGTAAATACTTGCCCATTTCTCGCGTTTCGTGTCGGTAAAACACAATCAAACATATCGATCCCGTTTTTGACTCCTTCTAGGATGTCCACAACAGTTCCAACACCCATCAGGTAATGTGGCCTTTGTTTGTCCAAATAGGGAGCCATACATTCCAATATGCGAATGTATTCCGGCCTTGGTTCCCCAACACTGAGTCCCCCAATGGCAATCCCAGGAAAAGCTATGTTTTGAAGGGTTTCTAAACTCTTCAGACGCAAGGATTCGTTCACACCACCTTGGACAATCGGGAATACATTTTGACCGTTTGGATTTTCCATCCAATAATGATACGATTCTTTGGCCCACCGATGTGTCCTTTCCAGAGCTAGTTCCAATCGTTTGGTATCACTTCCATAAGGAGCACAGTCATCGAGAACCATCATAATATCGGAACCAATGGACCGCTGCACATCGATGACAGAAGCAGGTGTGAATTTATGATAACTCCCATCAATATGGGATTGGAAACGAACACCGTCGTCTTCAAATTTGAAAAGACTAGCAAGGCTAAAAACCTGGAACCCACCGGAGTCTGTGAGTAAGGCCTTATCATAAGACATGAAATTTTTGAGACCAGCAAAATGGTCCAAAACTTCTTTCCCTGGTTTTAAATACAAATGGTAAGTGTTTGCAAGGATAAGCTCGTATCCCAGTTCATTAATGTCTTCGGATGTAAGTGACTTGATACTTCCCCGAGTTCCCACTGGCATAAAAATAGGTGTTTGGATTTGAATCCCACCTAGTGTTAATGTACCAGTCCTTGCATACGATCCTGGATCGTAGACTCCTTCTTTAAATATCGAAGTCACTACTTTTTGTTCTTATGTTCACAAGTTGCAAAGTTCAAACAATTCCCGAAAATATTCAAACTATGCCCTGTGATGGTAAATCCATTTTCGGAAGCAGCTTTGTTTTGTAATTCTTCAATCCGTTCATCGATGAACTCAACGATTCTACCACATTGCATACAAATGATATGGTCATGGTGTTCGTGACCAATGATGTGTTCGTAATATTTATAATCCTTACCAAAGTCATGTTCTTCGAGTAAGCCTGCTTCTACCATAATTGCCAAAATTCGATAGATAGTTGCCTTTGAAATTCGGTCTTTATTGTCTTTCAGTTCGTCGAGCAAACCTTCCGCTGTAAAGTGGTTATGTGAAGAAAAAATCTTTTGCGCAACTAACAAACGTTGGTTTGTAATTTTTAAACCTTTTTCTTTGAGATATTCTTCAAAGGCGAGCATCTCTTTTTTTGTGTCTTCATTGGAAATAGGATCGTTTTGCAAGGGTTAAATCTCCTAAATAAGTAAATTAATTCAATACACCAGAGAGAGAATAATACCAAGCTCTTTCTGCTTCTTCTGCAATTCGAAGAGCCATAACGCGTAATAATCGATTCTGAGCTTCTAGTTCTGATTCGCGGTACCCAATTTGGGTTGAAAAATGCACTCTTCCTGGAATTTCACTTCGCTCCATTGGAATTTTGATTCCCGTTTCGGCTTCAATGATTTCCACTCGAGTGACCACAAATAATTCAGAAGTGATGTGTTGGTCAGCCAAATCCATGAGATCCCCCACTTTTTGGTAGTGGACAATTTCCGCATATAAGCGGTATTTCGCGAGAGTTTTTTCACGAGTTGTGATAAACCTTCCCCTCCGATCAATTTCTTCCATGATCATTTGGGTGAGACGGGTGTGCATCCCAGGTGAATAGGTGTTGTTTCTAACATTTTGAATGTACAAAAGTCTTTTGGAATCTGGAACGGGAACTCCATCGATTTTTGGTGGTCTACCAGGTTCCTTAAATAGAAAAGAACAGCCAGAGACGGTAAGAAATAGTAAAATGATGACACCTTGTTTCATGGAAATTTGTTCCCTGTCATACTAAGTCTCAAGTCTAGTTTGTCAAGGGAATCGAAACCGAAGAGAATTTCCTTTTCTTCAAGGAAAGGCATGACAAAGTATGCGGTTGGTTTCTACTTTTCCCATGCGGCCTAGAGAGATATTTACTTTTGGACTATCCTTAGTTTTTTTGGCACCTACCTTATTTGCTGAATCAAAAATTCCAGAAATCCCTCATTCAGAAGTTGGATTTCCGCTACCATATTATTCTCCCGTTTCTGGAACTTTTGCTGAAATCAGAAACCATAACCTACATTTAGGTTCAGACTTTAAATCGTATGGCTTAAACGGCCACAATATCCTAGCCACTTTCGACGGTTATGTGGAAGAAATCAGTTATTCCAAAACAGGATATGGACTTTCTCTAAATTTATACAATCCTAAATACAAAATCAAATCAAAGTATGCCCACTTACACTCCTTTGGTGGAACCTTGTATGAACTAGAACTCTTAAGAAGAGCCCTACTCCTTATGGGTGACCCGACTGGATTCCAACTCAAACTTCCTCCCGGAATGTTTGTTACCAAAAAAGGAAATGCGATTGGGAAAACAGGAGAAACTGGATCTGGCCCTCCTCACCTTCATTTAGAATTTAGATCCGAAAAAGGAAATATCAATCCGCTATACTTTGCTGAAATCCACCAAAAGGATGTCACTCCCCCAACCATCATCTCGATGTTTATAGAGGGTGATGGTTTAGACAAACCACTCCTTCTCACTGCTAAAGAAATTGGGAAGGGAAAATTTGAATTGTATACAGAACAAGGAGATAAGTTCACTTCTATCCAACTAACAGGGAAGATACGGATCCGTTTAAGTGGTTATGACAAAATCAGGTCTAGAAATAAAAACAATGTTTATGGAATGGATCTTTTTGTGAACGGGAAATCCGTTTTCTCTAGAAACTTTGACTTTTTATCCTTCGAAGATAAATCACAAAAACACCAATTTTATGATATCAATCGATCTTCGTTGTCACCACCTGTATATTTTTATCATATGTATGAACAACCAAAACTCTTCAAAGAGGAAGGTTATTCGATCAATCTCAGTTCATTTCCGAAAAAAGATAAGATCCAAGTCCAAGCTTCATTAAGAGATGCCACAGGAAACGTATCTTCTGTATTTTTTGATATCATCCATGAAGATCAAACATTGGATCTCAGTGCAAAACCAATCAGCAAAAAAACAGGCAATAAATACAAATCATTGGACGGAGTTATCTCCATTGATCTAACCAATGCAGAGATTTCAGGTGATGGTAGTTTACTCATCACAGAGTTGTTAGAAAAAGAAATTCCATTTAAAATCCCAAAAGGACTTCCTTTAAAAGGAAAAATTTACCAAGTTGAAACCAAACGAATGAGTTGGAAAGGGGAAGGCCAAGGAGAGATGAATTTAGGATTTACCCCTTCTATCAAAGATTCTTTATATTTTTTTGATTCTTCCATTGGCAAATTCCAAGGCATACAGCCCAAACGAAAACCCAATGGTTTTAGTTTCAAATTAACCAAAGTTGGATTTCTGATGGTTTTATCCGACGAAACACCACCTAACGTTTTTCCTATGACCTCAATTGCAAGGTACATTGAACTCCCAGAAGTACGAAACCACTGCTTAGAAGAAAAATACTATGGTCTATCGGATGTGGGAAGTGGGTATCGAACGAATGTAGAACTACTTGTAGATGGGCAAAGTTTTCCGTATGAATATGATCCCGATAGAAGTGCTATCAGGGTTTTGATTCCCAAAAGCCTACAAAAAGAAAGGCCTTATCTTCTTTTGGAAGTTAAGGCCTCTGATTTTGCCGGAAACAATTCCGAGCCGTTTTTGGATCTAATTTCTACAAATGGTTGGAGGGAAGACCTTCAGGCTTCCTGTCCAGTCATTGAGTAACGAGCGATATCCAAAACTTCGTAAACAGTTTCTGTAGCACCGAAAACAAGAGTCGCTTCGTTGCCTGCGTGTTTACCAAGTAAAGACTTTGCAAGTGGTGATTGGTAAGAGATGATATTCTTTTCAGTATCAGCATCCCATGCACCTAAGATGGAGTAAGTGACAACCTCACCCGTTTGTCTGTTTTTCAAACGAACTGTGGTTCCAATTCCAACTTTTTCTGTTTTCACATCACTTAAATCTAAGATACGAGCACTTTTGAGTTCAGCTTCTAAACGTTTGATCGCTGCTTGGAGTTGCGCTTGTTTTTCCATCGCTGCTTTGTATTCTGCGTTCTCACGTAAGTCCCCTTTTTCTTGGGCCTCACCGATATCACGAGAGTTTTCAGCCATTTCCACATTCACAAGGTGTTCAAATTCAAGTTTTTTCGCATTAAATGCGCGTCTTGTTACAAGAACCACATCGTTTGGAAGATTTGCTAATGGATCATCATCAGCATCTTCTTCTGAATCATACTCATCCCATACAATGTTTGGTTTGAGTTCGTTAATGAGTGCATACAACTGGTCTTTTTCTAAATCAGTCACATAAGGAACTTCTTTAAATAGAGCAAAAAGTTTACGAACATACTCATCATCAGCATTGGTTAGGATGTCACGAAGAAGGCTATTGTCTTTTCCGAACAAAATGTCCATCGCTTGGTTTTTGAGTTTTGTTCCCTTGTCCTCAATTTTGGCTAGAGGTTTTAAGATACGGAATACACGAAGAACTAGGTCTTCTTCACTTACCTTTAACCAATCAAATTTCCAAGTGTGCGATAAAATCGATTTTGCTACCCAAAGGAAAACTTCTGGATTTTCTTTCGATTTGTTAGAAACAGTTTCTACAAACAAATTGAGTTCTGCATACTTTTCATCAGCTACCAAGTTTTGGAATACAGATCTGTTTACCTTCACTGGAACTTCGAAAAGTAATCCAATTAGGATATTGATTGCTTCTGGGTGGTGAGCTCGGATGAGATCTTTAAACCCTTTTTTGATATCTGTATTTTCTAAGGACTTAGAAATTTTAAGAGCATCTTCTTTTGTCAAAGTTTGGATGAGGGTTTTTAATTCTGGTTCACGGATTTTATGTGAAAATTCTTCCGTAGGCCAAGCCTTTCCTGCTTCTTCCAAATAAAGGTAAGCAGAAATTTTTCGAATGATATCTCTTGCTGATTCTTCTTCCACATAATGGGAGATAAAAAATTCACCTGCTTCGGCAGCTTCATCAGAATCACGCACGGCTTCCATTGCGATTTCCAATTTTTTATTCACATCATTGGTTGCTTGGAATTTTTGTGTGAGTGTTTCGGAGTGAGTGATCGGTTTTTCATGGTAAACCACTTCATCCTTTTTCTTAGGATTCATTCCGATGTTTGCTTCTTTTTTGAGAACGGTTTTGACTTTTGCCCACCATTTTGACCACTCATCTGCTTTCAAAAAAGTTCCAATGAGTTCATTCTTCATGTCAGAAATGAGCATTCGGTTTTCGTAAGAAGTGAGGAGTTGTTTGAGGAATTCAGCCAAGTTCTCTTGGAACATGGTAGTGATGCCTTTTTTATCTTCGTAGTGTTGTACCCAAATATGATCCTTCTTCAAAGGTTTGAGAGAAGTGATCGCCATTTGGATTGAAAGTTTGTGGTCTTTCTTTTCTTCAAAATCAACAAAGATTGAATCTCCCGTTTGAGAGATGGATGTAATTTTACCAACACCCCAGTTTCTATGCATAACATAGTTACCTGTATCAAATACAATGTTACGTTCGAAATTTGTGATACAAAGTTTAACAGGCTTACGGTTGTTACCAAGTTCACTCATCTTTAGGAAATCTTCGAGTAACGAATGTGCCGCATATTTTTGTTTGTAAGAACGAATGAGTTCGTTTCTTGCTTTTTGCGAAGCAGGTTCGTGTTCTAAAATTTTCTTTAAGAAGTAAATGACATGATCCCAATCTTCCATTGCCTTAAAAGGTTCTACGATTGGGTAAAGGAGACCAACTAACCGAGTTTTTTCTCTTTGGCCAAGGAGGATCCTTTCAATTTTGTCAAAAAAAGCTACGTCTTCATAATTGTTTTGAACGATGGTAGGCCAAATTTCTTCCATCGGAACGTATTCTTTGTTTTTTGCATACATCTCAACCGCAAGTTTGAGATAAGACATCGCTTTGGGTTTGTCTTCTTCCATAATGGAGAATCCATACTTCTTTGCGATCTCTGGGTTTTTGCGGTCTTGTTTTGCTAATTTTTCTAAAACAACTTTGAGCTCTTTATTTTTTTTGAGCTTATCAAGAGCTTCGGCTTTGACTCGGAGTGCAAGCCTGTGATCGCCAAAACGTAAAATAGAATCAGTAATGTATTCGATGATAGTCCATTTTGCATGAGCTTTAAAAGAATCCAAAATATTCTTCACCAAATTCGCATCACCCATGGAGTCTTCCATGAAAGATATAATCATTAACATGTATTTGGCGGAGATTGATTCAGGGTGTTCTTTGAAATGGTCTTCGATTTTTTGTTTAGCTTCTGCTAAACGATTTTCTGCCTTGTATGCATCAATGACATCGTCAAAGATTTTGAATTTAGAAACGGGCACCGTTCCTGCATCAGCACGAACATAAATTTCCTCATTAAATAGAGGTGTTAGTTTGTCGTTGTCGGCAATTTTGTTTGATTTGTCTTCGGTAATAGTCTCAGGCATGAAAAGAATCTCCCTCTTCGTATTTCCAATAAAGGGTGTTCATAGTTCCTATAAAGTTGTTACGGTAAATTTAGCGATGAATCCGCGAAAAGAACAGTCCTAGGGTTCATTTTCCAGGTCCGTTCGATTCTGTAAAGCCAAAAAACCCAGCCGATTGGCTGGGTTTTCCTGGTCCAAGTAGATTCCCTTGGAGTGAAAAGGGATCTATTTGTTTTGGGAAGAACCGTTACTTCCCCCACAATCACGCACTTTTGCGCCAGTGGAGATCGCTCCCGATTTTTGGAGCATTTGCTCCAACTTCACTTTGTTTTTGCAATCCTCTTCATCAAAGTCAAGGTTTGCTCCATCAAAGTGAACTTCGAATGTATCAGCAAGGACACGTAGTTCATCAAAGAAAAGATAAACAGTCTCTGGTCCAGTATTGTGTCTAGAACGAATTTTGAACTGTTTGAAGATTAAGTTTCTTGTTGCAGGGAAAGCATTTGCTTCCTGTGGGATCCCTGGAGGGATGATGATGTGGAGGGGTCTCCAACCAACAAAGTCAAGGGAACCGAAAGGGAAAATATGGCTATTGCCGTTATGGTCTTCTAACCAACCTTCCAAGTCGTATTCATTTCCACGGCCAAGAACCCAAACCGAAATGGCTTTTACGTTTCCTGGAGCTTCGATGCCATAGACCTTTTCCAATTTCTTCTTATTGTCAGCATCAATGTACGGACGAGCTCTTGTGATTTCGTATTCTGGAGACCGAGGAGGACGAACAGTTACGACGTTGTTTCCTGGGAAAGTGAATTGAAACTTCACAGCTAACACTTTTGCATTTCCAGCATCAACGTTTTTCACGTCTCCAGGTTTTCCTGGAACAAGTTTTACTTCTCTCATCACAAGAGGTGATTTTACGGAATCATTGAGTACAGGTGAATACTTATTGTTTTCATCGTATTTCATGTCCCCAGATCCATCTTTGTTCACACCGTCTTTATCGGTGAATACTTCCCAACCATAAGGTGCAGAAGCAACAGGATTGTCCCAAGATTCAATGGTGATGGCTTTTAATTCTAACGCTCCGATATCATTTCCAATAGGTGTTGCAACACCATTTGAAACTTTATATTGAGCTTGGACAAAACCAATGAGTGCAACCGAGGTTAGCGCTAATATAGTTAGGATTTTGGTATTTTTGTGTTTCATTGTTCCCGTCTCCCCGCTTACCAATTGTCCTTAATTTCAGATCCAGGGTATTTCGCTTCGGATCTGTCTGTTCTCACTTGCAAGTCATCTACATAAAAGTAAAAGTCCCCTGCCACTTCGTGAACATCGGATGTCACAAACAGTGAAACAAAATGAAGGTTTTTATCCAAAAGAGCAAATCTTGAACTTTGTGGGATGAAACCAGGTACAGTTGCTGTCAACTTTCTCCACCCAAAAAAATCCAAGCGACCCAAACGGATATTATGTGTTACGTCTTTATAATCTCTGAATTTTGCAAATAACGTATGTCTGTATTTTCTTCCCAGAACCCATACAGAAATTTGTCTTACTTTCCCTTTGATGATGTATTCATGTGGAGGGTAAAGTTCCACACGATCCAATCCCTTAGCAGCAAAATGTGTTTTCACTCCTAAGATATGGTTTTTTTCGAGTTTGTCACCACCATCTTCTGGAACGGTTTTTTCATCGAATACATCTTTGATGAGCCCGCGTTGAACGAGTTTCAAAGTTCTTGTTTCTCCGAGTGGAGTGGTTGCTTTAACTCTCCAATCCTCAGCCTCTTCGAAATCATCTAAAACGATTTTTCTAAGAGGGCTATCCTCATCATTTGCAGTGTTAGCTGTATTTTGTCCGCCAGTATCTGCCTGTGCGTACAACATTCCTATTGAAAGGAAGAGGCCTAACAACAGTTTGGTCATTCCTAATTTCCCCATGAAACTCACTCCTAAAAGGCTCCTAACTCCGGGTCTTTCGTATTCTCATTATCGGCTATCCGGCTTTTAAATTGATGCAAGATTTCGATCATTCGATCGATTCCTTCCGCCGGAAGAAAGATCGAGGATTTTTTGCTATTCGACCATTCCGATACTTTCAGGTAAAATCCAGCCTGGTTTTTCTTCAAATCCACCAAGAAAGTCTTATTTTGTGTTACGATCTTCTCGGTTAGGATTTCGGGGTCCACCATGCATTCCTTCTCCCTGCCTACGGTAATAGTATCGGTTTGCGAAACCCATTCCTTAGCTGTAATAGGAAGAAACTGAGGAATGGAAAAGGTTTTTTCGAATGTGCGCAATAAAAAATACTAATTTGGTAAGATTTTGTCTCTCGGACTAGGTTTTACGCAAATCGTTTTCGAAGTTCCCTTGCATACGCCAAATCGTGCGTTAGTTTTCGCAACCTTCGGATGTAATAATGAGTCACTTCTTTGTAAAATTTAAGCTCCATTTCCTTATTTTTGGAAAACATTTCATGTAAATCAGCGTAACGGAGTTCGTAGAGTTCGGAATTTTCTTTGGCTTCGACTTTGGCAGACCGTTTTTCATCATCAAAAAATGGCAATTCTCCAAAGTGATCCCCTTCTCCGAGGGTGATGAGGTTCACATCGTCCCCATGGCTTGTAGAGGTAGAGATTTGTAAAGTTCCATACTTCACAATGTACATAGATTCAGCATCTTCGCCCATGTCGTACAACACATTTCTAGGAGGTAGGTGGACTTCCCGAATCTTTTCAGCGATATGTAATAGTTCATCTTGGTTTAACTTTTGGAAGAGATATATTTTTTTGAGACTCTCTACTTTAGTATTCATTCATTCTCCTAGGATCTTTCTGAACATGGGGGAAACTTCCTGTTTTTGCAAGAGAAAATTAAGTAGAAAGACCCATGATTTTTTCTGGACAAATGAAACGGAATAGTACTAATATTTCCAGTTCTCCTCGTCTACTAGGGGGAAACGCTAGGAAGAAAACAGAAACCTAGATCCAGAAAAAGGGAAATTTATGACACCTAAAAAGAAGGTATTACTCGTTGAAGACCATGCTGTGACCCGGGTCGGCGTTAAACATGTCGTGAATGCTTCGAATGATTTTGAAGTGGTTGGCGAAGCGGAACATTCCTCGCAAATCGGTGGGCTACTTTCGGAAACAAAACCGGATTTTGTCTTACTCGACCTTCGAATCCCTGGAGAAAATGTTCTCAATATGGTGAAGGATTGGAAAAAAGATTTACCACAATTAAAAGTGGTCACCCTCACCATGCTCGATGAACAACCGATTGTCCATTCAGCCATTGAAGCTGGTGTTGATGGATACTTATTAAAAAGTGATGATTTGAGTAGCCTTACCAAAAACCTAAATGAAATTGCATCTGGGAAAACAGTTTATTCCAAAAACCTAAAACTCAGTTTCAATCGCAAACCACAAGACGGCAAAGTCGCCAATAAAAAGGAAAAACAAATCCTTACTTTACTTGGGCATGGAAAAACCTACCAAGAAATTGGAACGGAAATTGGCCTTTCCAAACGAACTGTGGAATACCATGTGGGACGCCTTAAAGATCGTTTTAACGCAAAAACAGTGGCAGAGCTCATTGGACGTGCCAAAGAACAAATGTTAATCTAAACCTCAAAGGTCGAGGAGTCGTTTGACAATCTCGACCATTTTTGTATCAGGAGATGTTTTGCTTAAAAAAGCATCTCCACCTAGTGCAATCACTTCTGTTTCTAATTTAGTACCAGTGTTTGGATCCGTATGGGAACTTGACACAAGTAAGGATCTAATTTCTTCCATCTCTGGATTTGAATACAAATCCCTTAAAAAATCGATTCCCGTTTTTTCAGGCATCGAAAAGTCCACAATGATGAGATCGGGTTTGAGTCGTGAGACTGAATACAAAGCATGATCAGGGTATTCTTCTTCCCAAATGATACATGGCAGGTCTTTTAAAACCTTTCTGATTTGTTTTCTGTAACCTGGATTGTCATCCAGGATGAGGACAATTTTTTCAAAATTCGGAAGGAGGAGTTCGACAGAAGTGCCCTTTTCTTCTTCTGATTGGACAACCAAATGAGCACCATGGCGATCAGCCACCTCTCGGCAAAAAGCAAGGCCAACCCCTGCTCCCATTTCGTCGACAGTCCCTTTTCGGACAAACAAAAACCCTTCCTCTAACACATGTTCGGTCCAATACTTTGGCATTCCGATCCCAGTATCCGTGACTTTTAAACTCCAATGTTTATTGGATTCAGTTAGGGAAACTTCAACCGTTCCTGATTCTTTTGTGAATTTGACAGCATTTGTGAGAAGGTTCCAAATCAAATGTTCGATGAGGTTTGGATCCCCTATCCCAATGGAGGATTCTTCCATATGGGTGATGACAGTGATGTTTTTGGGTTTTGCCATTTCTTGGACACGTTCGATGAGTTGGTCTGTGATTTGGCGGAAGTCAAACAGTTGGTAATCTGGGAAAACGGCTGCATTTTGAAACCTTGAGTATTTGATGAGTTCTTCCACCATACTCAATATATTTTTAAGCCCTGTAGATGCCTCACCTAGTACCTGTTTTGCTCTTTCGGGAGAAAGGGAAGGTGGCGATTCGGTGAGCAAATTGACAACAGAAGAGATTCCAAAAAGAGGAGAGCGAATGTCGTGAGAAACAATAGAGATAAATTTATCCTTTAACTCACCTGTTTTTTCAGCTTTGTCTTTTTCTTTTTTGAGTTCGAGGGTTTTCCATTCCACTTCTTTGCGTAAATTGAGTGTGAGGTATTCTGCTGTTTCCCACGTATGTGCGTTTTGTTTGGATATCACAATGGCAAGGCACATACAAAAAATGCCAAACCCGAGATCTGTAATGAGTGGTAAGTCCCATCGTTTAAAAAACACGACTGAATCATAAACGGTGGCAAAAAGAATCACGAGAGTTCCAAAGGTGATATAAATTCCAATGTAACGTGATTCTCGAACTAAGATAGAACGAATTGCTGCAACCAAGGCTAAAATCAAAATGATCGTCATGTATACTTGGCTAAACACAAGGAGTTTTGTGTACACTGCGTACGGAGTCGTAAGAATGATTAGAATTTCCAAAAGAATGGGAACAAGTAAATACCGTTTGAATTTGTTTGGTATAAAATGTAGTTGGATTTCGTAAAAGAAAAGTAAGCTGAACAATTGGATTCCACAGAATGCCAAATATTCCAGGCGAATTTGTAACATTTCGAGAAAGTCACTACCAATAAACCAATCCCTAGAAACCCTTTCAAATAACAGGATTCGAATCATCCAAGAGAAACAAAGTAAAGAAAACCATAGAGTTGATTTGTTTTTATTTCGATGGATGTACAGAAACAAATGAATGATAAAAAGGATTAAAAAGACTCCAAAGAAAAACGATTTTTTCCGTTCTTTGAACCGAAGGTATAAGATGGTTTTTCCCACTTCCCCAAGGATGGGAGAATAATAAGGACCACCGCGTGAATACAAATAATTCGAGATTTGCAAATACAAGACTGTAGAAGGTGTGGCTCGAAAGGACCTACCAGTTTCCAAATAATAACCTATCGATTCCTCTTTTGTTTTTGCGACTTTACCTGCGGAACCTAACAAAACAAGGCCACGTTCCTGGTTATGATAGTACAATTTGTACGCAGAAGACGCTTCTCGTAAATATACCATGAGGTTCATGGGTTCTTTTACTTGTAATTTGAGTCGATAGGTAACAACTCCATGAGCGGGAAGGTTTTGGTTCACCCAATACCCAGGGACAGCGAGTATTTGAGGGTTTTTTTGGTCGAGTGCTTGGAACTCAGCCTCTGTTTCTGGCATTTCACCAGGAAATGCATGCCACTCACCTGCCAAAGGGAAGGGATCTAAGGTATTGAGATCTTCCTTTGTGAGATCCAAAACTCCATTTTGGATGGTTTTGGCTGAGGCTAAAGAGGGAATCCCGCGGTTACATTGTACGAAGGGGAATAAAAGGAAAACTACGAAAAGTAGGTACACTCGTTTGGTTGTGAGAATCCGTTCCACATCCAAAGAGTAAAAAGATTTTGGAAAAACTCAAATCATATTAGGATTACTACGAGAAATTTGTGGCAAAGAACCTAATTCCCCACTGGCACCAACCCCATTTACCCGTACTAGAAAACATTGACTTCGGTAGGAAACCAGTCGAACTAGTGGATTTTCGAGGGAACGAATGGCCAAACAATCTGATGCATTTACAAAAAAAATCGAGGAAGGATACCCAAGCGATGGATCCTTATTTCTTGGTTGTGGGAAATATGATGGGGATACCTTCCCCGAGGCCAAAGTACAAATCCCCCTATCTACTTTAAACCGGCATGGTCTGATCGCTGGAGCAACAGGAACTGGGAAAACGAAAACGTTACAACTCCTGACAGAATCACTTTCGGATGTGGGTGTGCCAGTGGTGCTGATGGACATCAAAGGTGACCTTTCTGGGCTTGGAGCCGAAGGGGAAGAAAATGATAAAATCAAAGAACGTACAAAACTATTAGGAGTGAATTGGAAACCGAGTGCTTACCCAGTGGAATTTTTATCCATCTCCAAAGAACCAGGAGTGAGACTACGAGCTACTGTTGCTGAATTTGGTCCCATATTACTTTCAAGGATTTTAGAATTAAATGAAACACAAAGTAGCGTAGTCTCTTTAGTGTTTAAATACTGTGACGATTTGCGATTACCAATCCTTGACCTAAAGGATTTTAAAAAAGCACTACAATACATAAACGACGAAGGGAAAAAAGAATTAGAAAAAGAATATGGAACTGTTTCTTCCCAAAGTGTTTCCATCATCTTACGCAAATTAATGGACCTAGAAAGCCAAGGTGGGGAAGATTTTTTTGGTGAACCTTCTTTTGATGTGGAAGACCTATTAAAAACAGAATCAAAAAAAGGCAAAATTTCGATTGTCCGCCTAACAGACATCCAAACAAAACCCAGACTTTTTTCTACGTTTATGTTGTCCCTACTCACTGAAATTTATGCAAACTTCCCTGAAGAAGGGGACTTGGAAAAACCTAAACTTGTTTTATTTATCGATGAAGCACATTTGGTTTTTGATGAAGCTTCGAGTGATTTATTAAAACAACTGGAAACCATGGTGCGCCTCATCCGTTCCAAAGGAGTTGGGATTATCTTTTGTACGCAGTCACCAACTGATTTGCCAAAAGAAATTTTAGGACAACTCGGTCTTAAAGTACAACATGCCCTTCGTGCTTTTACGGCAAACGACCGCAAGGCGATCAAAACTGCCGCAGAAAATTATCCTGAAACAGACTTTTATGATACAAAGGAAGTGATCACAGAACTGGGAATTGGTGAAGCCTTTATCACAGCGCTTAGTACAAAAGGATCCCCCACTCCCCTTGTCCACACACTACTTTCCCCTCCCAAATCTAGGATGGGGACTTTAACCCCCAAGGAACTAGAAACATTGATTGGGGAATCGGATTTGGTTAAAAAATACGAAACTTCTCTCGATCGGGAAAGTGCCCACGAGATGCTCACGAAAAAAATGGAAACCATCGCTTCTGAAACCGAATCGGCGGAAGAGGAAGAAACTGGGTCCAAAAAACCAAAGTCAAAACGGGCACAGGAAAAAGAAGACCCAAGTTTTGTGGAAACCCTTTCCAAAAACCCTCTCGCCAGAGAAGTGGGGAGAACCGTCGCCAAGGAAGTCACAAGGGGTCTTCTCGGAATGCTTGGTGTCACTACCAAACGAGGTTCCAAACGCAAAAAAACCGGGTTATTTGGATTCTAACCCTTTTTTAGCACTCTTCACTTGAAAGTGCTTGACCTCTTTCTCCTATAAACATTCTATGGTACTGGAGTTTAGCACTCTTTTTTGAAAGGTGCTAAACTCGGAATGATCAATAGATTGCATACAAGGAGTTACTCATGGCATCAATCAAACCTTTAGGCGACCGAGTAGTCGTAGAGCCAAAGAATGAGTCGGAAGAAAAAATCGGATCCATCATCGTACCAGACACTGCCAAAGAAAAACCACAAGAAGGCAAAGTCATCGCTGTGGGACAAGGCCGTTACGAAGACGGTAAACTCGTTCCTTTAGAAGTAAAGGTAGGAGACACAGTTCTTTACGGAAAGTATTCCGGAACAGAGATCAAACAAGGCGGAAAGGAATTACTCATCATCCGTGAAAGCGACATCCTCGGTGTTGTGACAAACTAAATCTAAAAGGAAAGAATCATGGCTAAAACAATAGAATTTGATGAATCAGCACGTAGAAAACTTCTTAGCGGAGTGAACAAACTCGCTAACGCAGTAAAGGTGACTCTCGGACCAAAAGGCCGTAACGTAGTCATCGACAAAAAATTTGGATCTCCTACCATCACTAAAGACGGTGTAACGGTTGCTAAAGAAATCGAACTAGAAGATGCAATCGAAAACATGGGCGCTCAAATGGTGAAAGAAGTTTCCACCAAAACGAACGACATCGCTGGTGACGGAACAACAACTGCAACCATCCTTGCACAAGCCATCATCAATGAAGGTTTGAAAAACGTAACTGCGGGTGCAAACCCAATGGCTCTTAAACACGGGATCGACAAAGCAGTTGTTGCCGCTGTAGAAGAAATCAAAAAACACGCAATCAAAATCAATAGCAAAGCAGAATATGCAAATGTTGCAACAATCTCTGCTAACAATGATCCAGAAATCGGAAACCTCATTGCGCAAGCATTTGACAAAGTAGGTAAAGAAGGTGTGATCACTGTTGATGAAGCAAAATCAATTGAAACCACTCTTGATATCGTAGAAGGTATGCAATTTGATCGTGGATACGTATCACCTTACATGGTAACTGATCCAGAAGCTATGATCGCTACTTTTAACGATCCATTCATCTTAATTTACGATAAAAAAATTGCTTCGATGAAAGACCTTCTCCCTGTGCTTGAAAAAATTGCACAAGCGGGAAGACCTCTTGTCATCATCGCAGAAGAAGTTGAAGGGGAAGCTCTTGCAACAATCGTTGTCAACACACTTCGTAAAACCATCCAATGTGTGGCTGTCAAAGCTCCAGGGTTTGGTGATAGAAGAAAAGCAATGCTCGAAGACATCGCAATCCTCACTGGTGGACAAGTGATTTCTGAAGACCTCGGAATGAAACTCGAAAACGCTGATGTGAAGATGCTCGGTCGTGCAAAAAAAGTGGTAGTGGACAAAGAAAACACAACCATCATCGAAGGAGCTGGTGCTTCTAAAGACATCCAAGGCCGCGTAAACCAAATCAAAAAACAAATCGAAGATACAACTTCTGATTACGATCGTGAAAAACTCCAAGAACGCCTTGCAAAACTTGCTGGTGGTGTGGCTGTGATCCACGTTGGTGCTGCGACTGAAGTGGAAATGAAAGAGAAAAAAGCTCGTGTAGAGGATGCTCTTTCTGCAACTCGCGCTGCTGTGGAAGAAGGAATTGTTCCTGGTGGTGGACTCACACTACTACGTGCACAAGACGCAGTGAAAGGATTAAAGCTTTCTGGCGACGAACAAACAGGTGCAAACATCATCTTACGCGCATTAGAAGAGCCTATTCGTATGATCACTTCCAATGCAGGTCTTGAAGGATCTGTGATTGTGGAGCAAGCTCGTGCGAAAAAAGGAAACGAAGGATTTAACGCACTTACTATGGTTTGGGAAGACCTTATCAAAGCTGGTGTGGTTGACCCTGCAAAAGTAGTTCGTTCTGCACTTCAAAATGCAGCTTCTATTGGTGCGATGATCCTCACCACTGAAGTGACCATTACAGACAAACCTGAGCCGAAAGATGCTGCTGGTGCTGGAATGGGCGGCATGGGAGGAATGGGTGGTATGGGAGGAATGGGCGGCATGATGTAAATCATTCGCGCATTTCACCTTTGGTCTGTTTGGTTAAACAGGCAGACCAAAACCAAAGAAGGCCTTGTGATTCCTATCCGAGGCCTTTTTTTTATGAATAGGGAGTAGGCAAATTCCAGTTCAATCTTCGATTTCGTTATTTTCTAAACTGTTACGTTTATACTTTTCCTCTGCCCTCTTCTTCTGTTTGTCTTTTTGTTTGCGGATGGCATCGAGTTTTTCTCGAAATTTCTCAGGTGTTCGTTCTTTCTCCATTTCCAAACAGAGTAAGTCACGAGCTTTGTAACGATTGAGTCCTTGGGTGCGGTAAATGGAACACTTCACTTGTTTGCTTGTTGGAACATGAAGTAACACAACAGCTGTTGCCACCTTATTCACGTTTTGCCCCCCTTTGCCACTCGCTTTTACAAACTGTTCTTTTAAATCAGATTCACGGATGCCAAGTGATTGCATTCGTTTTTGGAGAGAAGTATTTTTTTCTGGGGAAACTGGGAAGGTAAGTGCCATGACAGTGTTACTCTTAGGTTGGAAATTGGAATGGTTTTCGGGCGATGCCTTAAGGATTTGTGAAAAATATCAGTTTAAGAAGAGAACCCTAAGAAATAAACCCCTCATGGAAAGAAGGGTTTGCATCCTTACGGCTAAATTGGAAACTAAGACTTGTTTTACGTAGCTGTTGATTCTTCGATTTCTAAAATTCGTTTTCTCAGATCAGAAGCTGTTTCATAATTTTCAATCTGGATGGCATTGAACTTTTGGATGTAAAGACCAACCAGTTCATCCCCAACTTTTCCGGGAACTGACAATGCTTTTTTAAAATTATCAATGTCGAGTGTTGGATGGTTTGTATGGAAGTAGTCCACAATCCTTTCCATTTTGAGCCTTGTTGCTTCTCTGGCAATGCCAGAAGTGTTCCGAAACTCAATGGATAAATTTGCTAATGTTTCCAGTGGTTCACTTACCTGCTCCAGTTGGTCACTGAGATTTGTGGTTTGGGTTTTCTTTTCTTTTGCCTTACAAAATTCTACATACCGCATCACCATGGAATTAAATTGTTCCATTCGTTCTTGGATGTATTGGTTCGCCAAATCTTTGTTTTCTGGCATTTGGAAGTCAGGGAGTTGCACCACATCATACAAATGGATATTGTCAGCGAGGATTTTCATGAGTTCCTCTTTGGATGGCAGTGCCACAGGTGGAAAGGTCACCACTGGGTAATTGTCCCCTATTTTTAAGAAACTCACCACCACATTGGAGGCTATGATTTTCCCACCTGGTGCAATCGGATTCTCTCCGAATACATGGCAGTATGCGATTAAATTCCCGGTTGGATTTGGTTTGGAACCGCGTTCAAAATTCATAGTGTATCCTTTAGACTAAGAAATGTGCAGGAAGACACAAGTGATTTTTTAATCTTCCCAATTGGCTATTTGTTCTTCTAAATTCTTTGCAATCTTAAAATACGCCTCTTGTAGAGGAGATTTTTTCTCGTCAAGTAAGGCAGGTTTCCCCGCTTCTCCCGAACTCATCACATCGAGTGTGAGTGGGACCGCACCAAGTTCAGGAACTCCCACTTGTTTGGAAAGTTTTTCCCCTCCCCCTTTGGAAAATACATCGGTCACATGGCCACATTTTGGACAAGCAAACCCAGACATGTTTTCCACAATCCCAAGGATTGGTACTTTTACTTGTTTGAACATGGCAGCAGCACGACCGGCATCTAGGACTGCCACCTCTTGTGGAGTGGTGACAATGACAGCTCCATCGAGGTCAATGAGCTGGGCAAGTGATAACTGTACATCCCCAGTTCCTGGAGGTAAATCAATGAAGAGGTAATCTAATTCTCCCCAAACTACATCGTATAAGAACTGTTCTATGGCCTTTCCAAGCATAGGTCCACGCCAAACCACAGGTTGGTCTTCGGTGACGAGAAAGGAAAAGGATATGAGTTTGATTCCATGTTTTTCTATAGGATAAATTTTATCTTCTTCGGATTTTAATGCCACTCGGCCATTAATTCCAAACATCTTTCCAAGGGATGGACCATAAATGTCGGCATCCATAATCCCCACCTTTTTGCCGTTACGTGCTAAGGTGCTCGCTAAGTTTGCAGTGACAGTGGATTTCCCCACTCCCCCTTTTCCAGAACCTACAGCGATGACTTTTTTCACACCGAAGATTCGGTTTCCATCTTCCATCTTTAAGTTTTGATCAACTTCAAATTTGATCTTTACTTTGCCAGCACCTTCGATTTTGGAAATCAACTGTCTTGTTTGTGCTTCGAGTCCAATTTGTAAACGGCGGTCTGCATTCGGAGTTTTGATGAGGATTTCGATTCCATCATCGGTGGGAGTGACTTTTGCCACCATCCCGAGACTCACAATGTCTTTTTTGAGTTCCGGGTGTTTCACTTGCATGAGTTGCCGTTGGATGGTTGTTAAATCAATTTTATCATTCGCCATGGTATGTCCTTTAGACGACTCCCTCTGTTTCTTCGTAAAGAATAGGATTTGTCTCTGTAAATTTAGTATCTGAATAAATGAAACGACGGTAATGGGTTTGTTTTCCCAGTTCGATCAAATGGAATCCACACTCATGTTTGGAATCCGAAAGTCGTGTACTCGAAGCTGAATTCACAATGGTGAAAGGAGTCTCTTTCCCAGGAAGTTTGACCCAATTGGTATGTGTGTGTCCATGTAAGTACAATTCTGGTGGATTGATTTGTAATCCATCCACCACTTCCTTGCGGTTTGACATACGATGGGAAGCAGATTCCACTTCTGTTTTGGGATTCCAAAGTGGGTGGTGACCCACAAGAACATAAGGTTCTTCTGAGAGTTTCACTGTTTTTTCGACTACTTCTTTTGCAACATATCCGTTTGCTGTGATTCTCGGAATGGCTAAATTGGAATCCCAGCCAACAAATAATTTGCCTGCAATTCGTTTGGTTCGTAAGTAATGATTGGGACAAATAGACTCACCCATCCATTCTGCAAATGCCTTTTCAAATAAAGGATTTGGCCCCATAGCTCTTTTTTGGTAACGGTCATGGTTTCCTGGAATTAAGAACGTTTTGTCCGTTAAAATCGGTTTTAAGATGTCTTTTGCATTTTGGAATTCACTTGGATGTGAAACGTTTGTTAGGTCACCAGAGATAACAAGAGCATCATATTCTAAACTTTTGATAGTGTCCACCATGGCAGCGATTAGAACTACTGGGTGTTTTGACCTTCTCCTCACATGGTAATTGAGGTATCCGACAATGGCTTTTCCGCGAAGCGAAAACAATGAGAGTTTTTTCGGGAAATGTAAATCGGATATATGAAGGATTTTCATTCGTTAATATCCATGATTCCAAGGATATCTCCTTTTTTCACTACCGATCCTTGTTCCATGATGATTTTTTTTAAGGTACCAGAATAAGGGGATTCGACAGGAAATGCGGCTTTATCAGTCACAAGTTCGATCACTTCGTCCCCTTCCTTCACAGATTGGCCTTCTTTGCATAACCAACGGACGAGTTCGATTTTTTCAGTGTCACCTAAATCAGGAGTTTTCAGAAGGAATTCTTTCATATACAAACAAACCTGCTCACTCGGTCGGAAAACTGGTTTACAAAACCAAGTTTTCCCGTTTTTTATACATAAAAGTTTAGCGAACCTCAATGGCAAACGAGAAAATCAAATACAAAGGCACAGAAATCCTTGAAAACTTAGACCAACTCATCCAAAAGGATTATTTCCATTTTGAATTAAAAGGTCTAACCAAATCGACACGTGATATCGTAAACGAAGTGGTCCAAGGAATTTTAAACCGCGTGGGTGCAAACCCTCTCACCTCTTTTCACCTCTTTAGTGGACTCATGGAAGCCCTGCTCAATGCGGTAAAAGCAAATACAAGATTTGTCATTTTCCAAGATGAACTCTTAAACAAACTGAAAGCCCAAGGACAAACTCCTGAAGAAGAAGCAGAAGAGTTACTTGATATCATTTTAGAAACGGAACCTCTTCGAGATGCAATGCAACGTTACATTGTGCCCGATAAAATCAAAAAAGTGGTACAAAAAATCCTCACCCTTTCTGACAAAAAAAGAACTAAAAAACACAATCTTTCTCAGGATGAAAAAGATTTCCTAACAATTGTTAGAGAGAAAGTAAAAAAGTATGATTTAAAGATTTCTATGAAAATCGAAATCCGTCCAAACTCTGTTTACATTCGGATTCGTAACGATTCTCCCATTATGGGAATGGACTTAAACAGAATTCGAAAGAGTAGAGAACGTCACGCAGAACTTGCCAAACAAGGGAACAGTGCTGAGTTTTTTCGCCCAGACTTTTTGGATGAAAAAGAAAGTGCAGGATTTGGAATTGCAATGATTGATGAAGGTTTTTATAATTTGGGACTTGATCCATTAGAGTGTTTTGATATCCAAACCAGCAAAAAAACCACAACCGTCTATTTGAATTACCCACTCGAAGCACTCCAAAAAATGGAGTTTTGATTCCTATCGAATCCATTCCTTGGATACAATTCGAAGAGAACTACCGAAACTTAGGTGGCCTTCTCTTCGAAGATTGTGTATCAGAACCTGGTTACACAATCTGTGATCATTACTCTCATCCGATCGAAGAAATTCCGCTTACATTCTCTCGAAACCAAAACTTAAAAGGACAAATCCACTCCCTATTCGATCGATTGGATTTAGAAAGAAAAAAAGGGAATTACCCTTGTGGGATCCTCAATTATGAATTAGGATACCACTTTATAGAAGGATTGGATTTAGAATCTTCTCCTTTAAAGGAAGGAACCCCACTCCTTCATATCACAATTTACCAAAACAAAAAAAGATCAAAATACAAAAATCCTGATTTGAAGTTTGATTCGTTAATTTCCATTTCAAATCCCAAACCAAAATGGTCGAAAGACGAATATACAAACCAATGGGAAAAAACTTTGGAGTATTTGAAACTTGGTGAAAGTTATGAATTAAATTTGTGTTTTCCCGTCGAATTTCAGATTCAAGGTGATTTGTTTTCCTATTACCAAAACCTCAAAGCAAAACAAAAAACAAAATATTCTGTATTTTATCCTTACGAAGGGAAAAACAAAACCATTGTCTCCCTCTCTCCTGAACTTTTTTTTGAAGTCAATGGGGAAACAATCACCACCGAACCAATGAAGGGAACCATTGTAAGAGGGAATACAAAAGAGGAAGACCAAAAGAATTTTTTACACCTACAAACTTCCGAAAAGGAAAGAGCCGAAAATGTAATGATCACAGATCTGTATCGGAATGATTTGGGAAGAATCGCCAAACTGGGAACAGTTGTCGTGGAAGAACTTTTTTCAATCCGAGGGCTCAGTACTGTTTGGCAAATGGTTTCCCAAGTAACGGCAAAATTAGACAAACCATTTTCTTGGAATACAGTCCTCTCTTCCTTGTTCCCATCAGGATCCGTGATTGGTGCACCCAAACGAAATTCCTATGAACTTTTACGTTCACTAGAGTTTGGAAACAGAGGGGTGTATACAGGTGCGTTTTTCACATCGGAGGAAACAAACCACATTCCCCAAATCCGTGCCTGTGTTACAATTCGTACGTTAGAAACAGAATCAAATGACAAATCGCATAAAGCGATTTATGGCATTGGGAGTGGAGTCACAGTACTTTCCAAACCCAATGAAGAATATGAAGAATGCCTCTCCAAACTAAAGATACTAACGAGTCCCGTCCCACCCACTTTCCAAATTTTAGAGACAATGAAAGTATCCAACGGAAAAATATTCTTAAAAGAACATCATGGAAATCGATTGGAAAGTACAGCAAAACGGTTTGGATTTTCTTTTTCAAAAAAAAAGTTAGAAGATACTTTCCATAGAATCGAATTAGAAGTAACAGGAAAGGTTAGGATACGTTTCTTACTGAATGAAGAGGGCAACTTCCATTGGGAAAAAACGCCACTTCCGAAACGTTCGATCCGTCCTACCATACAATTGGGTTTTGCAAAGGAACCTATCAATTCAAATGATGTATTTTTATTCCACAAAACAACAAACCGTGGTGTCTATAACCATCTAACGGAAGTTTGTAAAGAATTAGGTTTTGATGATTGTATCCTTTTTGACAAAGATGGCAGAGTGCTTGAAACGACTATCCGCAACCTATTTTACAGAGAAAAGGGAAAATGGTTTACACCATCCTTGGAAACAGGTGGTTTACCCGGAGTATTCCGAGAATGGCTTCTTAAAAAAGGTTGGGTGAAGGTAAAACCCACAACTAGAGATGACTTACTACGAGCAGAGGCCATCCTAGTGGGGAATTCCGTCCGAGGTTTCGAACGGGTAACACTTGTTACAAAATAAATCGACTTAGGTCTTTGTCCTCGATGATTCCCTTTAGTTTGTTCGAAACATATTCTTCATTGATGACAACATGTTTTTTGTCCTCTGGTAAATCGGGAGCTTCAAAACTTGTGTCTTCCAATAACTTTTCCATGATGGTATTGAGTCTTCTTGCTCCAATGTTTTCATTTTTTTCATTCATTTGAAAAGCAAGTTTCGCAATTTCAGCAATTCCATCCTGAGTGTATTCAATCTTCACACCTTCTGTGGCAAGAAGGGCTTCGTATTGTTTGGTGAGGGAAGACTTTGGAGTTGTGAGTATTTTGATAAAATCTCCCTCCGTCAGTGTTTCCAATTCCACACGGATTGGAAAACGACCTTGTAACTCAGGGATCAGGTCAGATGGTTTTGTCATGTGAAATGCACCCGCGGCAATAAACAAAATATGATCTGTTTTGATTGGACCCAGTTTTGTATTGACTGTGGATCCTTCTACGATGGGAAGTAAATCACGCTGCACCCCTTCTCTCGAAACATCTGCTCCTTGGCGCCCTTCTCTTCCCGCGATTTTATCAATTTCATCGAGAAAAATAATTCCCATCTCTTCCACTCGGCGAACTGCTTCTTGTTGGATTTTATCAGAATCGATGAGTTTTTCTGCTTCCGATTCGAGTAAAATTTTCTGTGCATCCGAAACTTTCACTTTTCGTTTGCCTGATTTTTTTGGCATCAAATCCCCAAGTAGGTTTTGGATTTGGTTGTCCATCTCTTCCATATTCCCCGCACCAAACACTTGCAACATGGGCATACCTGTTTGAGCCGATGGTTTTGGAATATCAATTTCGATTTCTTGTTCGTTTAGGATCCCTTTCCGTACTTTGTCACGAAACTTTTCTCTGGATTCTTTATAACTTTCAAACCGTTCTTTTTCTTCAGGGTTTAGTTCAGATTCTTTTTTATGAAAGATAGGTGGTAAGATCGCATCTAAAATAATTTCTTCTGCTTTTTCTGTGGCTTTGTCTCTCACGCGTTCACGAAATTCTGCCTTTACAAGGTTTAATGCACCCATGGCCAAATCTCGTATCATGGATTCAACATCCCGACCTACATACCCAACTTCTGTGTATTTGGTGGCTTCCACTTTCAGAAAAGGTGCACCACATAACTTAGACAGACGACGTGCAATTTCAGTTTTCCCAACTCCTGTTGGTCCTATCATAATGATGTTTTTAGGATAAATTTCTTCCCGTAAGGATTCATCGAGTTTACGCCTTCTCGAACGATTGCGAAGGGCTACTGCCACAGCTCGTTTTGCTTTTGTTTGGCCAATGATATGTTCATCCAAACGTTCGACAATTTGACGAGGCGTGAGATCCTCAGTTTTGTTTGGATCGTTTGCCACTTCTGCTAAAATGGTTTTGAGTGTCATATTATAATTCCTCGATCACTAAATTGTGGTTTGTATAAATACAAATGTCTGCGGTGATCTTCATCGCTCTTGTGATGATTTCTTTTGGGTCTAAGTCTGTATTCTCTACGAGTGCTCTTGCAGCACTGAGGGCAAAATTACCACCAGATCCAATGGCAAGGACACCGTCATCTGGGGAGATCACATCCCCTGTTCCGGAAATGAGAAAGGATTCATTGGCATCACAAACAATGAGGAGTGCCTCAAGCCTTCGTAACATTCGGTCCATCCTCCATTCACGTGCCAGTTCAACTGCCGCACGAGAGACAGATCCACCATGTTCGATTAATTTTTTTTCAAAGAGTTCAAAGAGTGTGAAGGCATCGGCAGCACTTCCAGCAAATCCAGCGATCACCTTACCATTGTAAAGGCGACGTACTTTTTTTGCTGTATGTTTCATGACGGTATTTCCCATCGAAACTTGGCCATCTCCTCCGACTGCAATTTTTCCGTTTTTACGGACAGAGAGGATGGTGGTTGCGTGAATTGTTTCCATACGGATAAAATTCCAAATGGGAAACCTTTGTCGAGAAAAATGGAGGTTACTTTCTTTTGATGAGGACCATCTGGTTTCCAATCTCAAAGGATTGGTCTAAAAAATAATAGTCAGTGAGTTCGCGGATCATAAATAACCCTATGCCGTGTTCTCTGTAATCACTCACGTCAAAACTTCGTAAGTCTTTGGGTTCTACTTTTTTTCCATAATCTCGGAGTTTGATCTCCACTCTGTCTTTATCAAATTGGATTTCGATAAAGATGGGTTTGTCTGTGCGATTCGAATAAGCGTGACGAATGATATTGGTGATGGCTTCCCCGATGACCAATTTTAAATCCATGGAATCAAATAGGGAAAATCCATGTTCTAAACATAAATGAAAAAAGTAATTACGAGTGTGGGAAACAAAACGAGGGTTGGAGGGAATTTGGATACGGACTACTTTTCCGTAGTCCGCATGTTTCGTGGGGTTCGACATTATCCTCTCGGATGGAATTTCTTATGAACTTCCTTCAGAGTTTTATTTGCCATATGTGTGTATATCTGTGTGGTAGAAATATCAATATGACCAAGTAACTCTTGCACGGACTTAAGGTCTGCGTGGTTTTCGAGTAGGTGTGTTGCAAACGAGTGACGTAGTGTGTGTGGTGTGACTTTTTTCTTGATTTTAGTGCGTTTGATGTAGTGGTTGAGAAGTCTCCAAACCGACTTACGATTGATATACGAACCTTTTTTAGAAACAAACACAAAGTCACAGGTTCTTTTTTTGAGAATTTCCGTGCGGCTTTCAGTGAGGTAACGTTTCAGGATTTCCAAAGACTTCTCACCAAAAGGAACAAGGCGTTGTCTTCCCCCTTTTCCTTCGACAGTGATGGTCATATTTTCCATATCGATATCAGACATTTTTAAGTTACAAGCTTCTGAAATCCGAAGGCCAGATGAGTAAAGTAATTCAAAGATACATTTGTCACGAAGTTCGTACAAATTGTCCTCTTTGATGTTTTTAAAGAGTTCCTCGATTTCCGCTTGTGTGAGGTAATCAGGGATGGTTCTTGCAACTTCAGGAGTTTCAATTTTTTCCGTTGGATTGGAATCGAGACGTTTTTCATCTCGTAAGTATTTGTAAAATTGACGGATTGCCACAACTTCTCTTGCGAGAGTTTTTGCAGAGATTTTACGTTCTCTTTCTTCTTCGAGAAAACGCATGATGTCGTTTGCTTTTACTTCTAAAAAGTTGATATGTTCTTTTTCCAAAAAGATGGCGAACTTGTTGAGATCGTATCCGTAGGAATAAATCGAATTATCGCTCAGTCCTTTTTCTACGGACAGGTACTCTTGGAATGTTTGTAAAAGCTGATTTTGAGAAACTGGCAATTTGGAACCCATCTTTACTCTCTTATGTTACTTAAAGAGTCGGACAAAAAGCTTAAAGAGACTTATTATTTTTTTTGCCACAAATGGCTATGTCAGGAAAAAAGGAGATGTGACTTACCGAATCACTCCCTTTTTTTTACTCATCCTTTCTTTCCTGTTAGTCGTTAATTGCGGCCGAAAAGAACGAACTCTTTTTGAAGAAGGAAAAAAATGGGAATTGGTTGGAGAAAAAACAAAAGCCCTTTATTATTACGAACTTTCGCTCCGGGAAAATCCTGAGTATGATCCTGTCCTCAAACGGATGGGACTTCTCCTTGCTGACAGTGTGGAATCCATTGCCACGGCCATCTTTTATTTGGAAAAATACCACAAACAAAAAAAAGACGACACAGAAGTACAAAGAGAACTCTTCCGCCTCTATCTTACCACAGGGTATGAAAAAGAAGCACTGGAAATTTTAGAGGAAATTCGGTTCCAAGGGAAAAAAGAAACCTTGGAATTTTTTGAAGCTACCTATCTCTGTCTTACGAGAGGGGTCAAACAAAAGGACTACCTCCAGAGTTTAGAAACTAGCCCACTTTCGGGTGACCCGTACTATGCACCTTGGGTGCGGGCGTGTGAAACAAAATAAGCACAAATCGTTTAGACCGAGTCTAAAGAATAACGAACTAGATACAGATTAGGAGAGAATATGAACCACAAAGTTGTCATCATTGGATCAGGACCTGCAGGACACACAGCAGCCATTTACGCGGCGAGAGCCAATTTAAACCCAGTGATGTATGAAGGATTTATGGCAGGTGGTGTTGCCGCAGGTGGACAACTCACAACGACAACGGAAGTGGAGAATTTCCCTGGTTTTCCAGAGGGGATCGATGGAACCAAACTCACTCAACTTTTCCGCGAACAATCGGCAAAATATGGAACCACCATCCATACCCAAACCATCACCAAAGTCGATTTTTCAAAACGCCCTTTTACCATTTGGTCAGATGACGAAGAAATCAAAGCAGAATCCATTATCATTGCAACTGGCGCCACCGCCAAACGTATGTTTGTAAAAGGAGAAGATGTATTTTGGCAACGTGGGATTTCCGCTTGTGCCGTATGTGACGGTGCCCTTCCGATTTACCGAAACAAAGCTCTCGCAGTGGTTGGTGGTGGTGACTCAGCAGTGGAAGAAGCAAATCACCTGACTAAATTTGCATCAAAAGTATATCTTGTGGTGAGACGTGACCAACTCCGCGCTTCCCAGATCATGCAAAAACGTGCCATGGAACACCCAAAAATTGAAATCCTTTGGAACCAAACCGTTGTGGAAGCAAAAGGTGGTGCAGGTGGACTTACCTCCATCGTACTCGAAAGCACAAAAGACAAAACCCAAAAAGACTTAGAAGTGGGTGGACTTTTTTATGCGATTGGCCACGTTCCCAATACAGAAATTTTCAAAGGCCAATTGAATTTAGATGAAACAGGTTATATCATCACAAAACCAGGAACCACACAAACCAATGTGGAAGGTGTATTTGCTGCAGGTGATGTTCAGGACAAAGTGTACAGACAAGCGATCACGGCTGCAGGTAGCGGTTGTATGGCGGCACTCGAAGCAGAACGTTGGTTAGAAGGTCATTAGAATTTAAACATTCACTTCCTTTTGGAAGAAAAACCGATTTGGTGGGAGATCGCCAAATCGGTTTTTTTGTATTTTCATCCAAACATAAATGCAATTTCATTTAGAATCACAAATTTATATTTAAATTCATTTTAGAATTCTTTTCTTGCCAAAGCATTTGGCACAGTGCAACAATACATAAAATGTTACCGAATATTCAGAAATTATGGCAACGTAAAATATTTGCGTTATCTTTGATTTTTATTTTGTTTCCAATCTTTGTGTTCAATGTGACTTGCAAATCTCATCTTACAAAACCGAGTAATGAAAAATTTTTCGACGAAAATCTCCATTTATTTGAAAGACTAACTGATGAAGAAATCAAAAGCATTACCAATAACGTAACACTTAGAACTTTTGATCCAAATTTTCATGGGAATCAAATTGAATTTAATGATACAAATGGCAAAACCTATCTCTGGTATCCTAGTAATAAAAAACTAGTTATGGGAAACTATAAAATTAAAAACAACAGTGTCCTTTGTTTTATGTATTTTGGAAATGTAAAAAATGAAGCAACAGGAGAAGTTGGAGGAGTTTGGAACTGTACACCTTTAGCTTCATATTACATTCGAATTTTGGAAAAAACGAATTCTAATGTATTTCAAATGAATGAGAGTTTAAAAATACCTTTTATTTTGAATCGATTTCCGGAAGAATCAATTTCTTCTTTATTGGAAAAATATAAATTAACCAAAGAAAATTGATTCTTTTTGAATCTGGAATCGATAGAAGTTTGAATTCGTTTGGAACCATCCATTTTGTTTTTTTAACACAAAACGAATTATATCATTCCGAATACTGTACCGATTCTCGATTTGGGAACACCACCGAATCACCATTTGGTGCCACATATTGTTTTTTTCCATTTTCCCATTCCACAAGTGTGAAGTTAGAACCTCGGAAAACAATTTGATTCCCAGGGAAAACATTCGCTTCCCATCCATCTCCAAACCAACGATAATTTCCTTTTTTCCATAAGAAAAAATAGGTTCCTTTGGGTCCTAAAAAATCCCCTTCCCGTTTTCCTGTATAATCATTCACATTAGCGACAAATATTTTATAGAGGGAAGGAAGTTCATCGTAGGATTTGATCTCTTTTGCAGATTCTTTGAGAGTAAAACCTTTCTCTAAAAAGGAAAAATATTCATTGGGAAATTGTGGGTTCATGACTGTATACCCAGAGAGAGAAAGTGATTTAGAATCCTTTAAGATTTGAATTTTGTCTGTTTCAAATCGTTTTACACTTTCTTTCAAAATGGAATCTGCACTGACACCAGTTACTTTTTGTAAGGCGAGAGTGGACTCAAGTCCCAAACAAGTTTCTTTTTGGTAGGAAGTGATCGTGTCTTTTCCATATACATCATGGATGTGTTTCACTAAGATGGCGCCAAAAAGATAAGGTATGTTGTCTTTGTATTTGGCATCTAACAATGTTTTAAAGGATTTGGGTGCCTTATTTTCGCGTATTAATTTTTCTGTTTCTGTATATACCCATACACGTTTACGGTCACTCATTCGAGATTCAATATAAGATGCCAATCCTTCTTCAAACCAGGGATCAAGGATTTCTTGGGAAGGTTGGGTTCCTGTTTCCGCAATAGTTTTTAAACAAGAAACTTGTTCTGCGTTTCTTGTCAGTTTTTGGAGTACCATACTAAAATTAACCCGGCGAAGGGAATCTACGTCAAAATTTGGATTACCCGACCGTTCTGGCATTTGTTCGCCACAACATAAGACGATGGCATCCTTACCCCCAAGTCCCATTTCTGTTTGGTTGGCACCAGGGAGATCAAAACCTATATATTCTTTTGCAGTTTGGTAATCATCAAAGAGTAAAACAGGAATTTTCCCCCGATTTTCAAAACCAAATTCATTTTTTAAAAAAGTAAATAAAGATTTGGTTTTGACTTCTTCACCAAACACACGTAAAAACTCATTCCATTTATCAGAACCATAAAATATAAGATTTTCCAATTCCAACTTTGGTTTTCCGAATTTGGATTCATTGACAAGAAGGTAGTTTTGATACTCGAGAGGTTTTTGGTAAATGGAATCGTATTCTTTTCGGTGGGAAATCCAATACTTTGTGATTTTGGTATTGTCTGGATAATTCCAAACGAGTGTCGGCAAACATCCGTTACATGATGCGGAAGGAGGAGCAAAAACAAATCCAGTCCCTGTTGGAAAATCTAATTTAAAAATCCCTGTTGGCCATTCCGTAAACACACTGCCATCAGCACGTTTCCATTGGTAATGGTTTTTGGCCCATTGGTAAACTTCTCCCCCATCAGGTCCCGAATAATACCCAGGGGCTGCATCTAAAAATCCTAACTTCAAATCTTCCAGTTTTGGTTCTTGGAGTTTTTCAGATTGGAAAAAACTCTTTGGTGCCGATTCTCCAAAATCAAAATACAAAACTTCTGCCCCACTCCCTCTTTTTAGAGGAACTGGTTTTCTCTCAGCATCAGAATAAAGGAAAGAACCAAGTAGGAAAGAAATTAAAAAAACTAGATTACGTTTCATAGGGACAATTCTCAATTGCCCCCAATTTTGTTCTGAAATTAGACCACTGTCAAGAGGATTCTAAACAGCGTTTTGGTTTCGATAGGCGATGGCGATTTGCCCAGTTCTTGAAATTTCTCGGATTCCAAATGGTTTTAAAACAGCGATGATATTCGTCACCTGACGTGAATTTCCAGAAAACTCAATCAGAAGGGAATCTTCTGTCATTTCTAAAATTTTCACATCAAATCCATTACAAATTGTAAGTGCTTCACTACGATTACTTTCACTGATGGAAAACGAAACAAGAACTAGTTCCCTTTGAACTGAACTCGCATACGCCATATCTTGTACTCTTAAAACATCAGGGAGTTTTAATAATTGGTTTTTCACCTGACCAACGACAAAGTCATCTCCATTGAGAACAATTGTCATAGATGAGACTTCTGGGTTATCGGTGACACCTACGGCAATGGAATCAATGTTATACCCACGTCTTGTGAATAAACCTGAGACATGGCTCATGACACCTGGATGGTTATTGACTAGTATACTAAGTGTATGTTTCATTTTTTCAATTTCCCCAAGTCTTTGAATTCGATGAGATCTTGTTGTGATTTACCAGCAGGGATCATAGGGAAAACTTTTTCTTCAGCAGGGATCATCACTTCGATGAGGGCAGAACCACTGTCTTTCAAAAAGAATTCTACTCCTTTGTCGATCTCTGATTTTTTTTCAATTCTCATTGCTGGGATGTCATATGCTTCGGCAAGTTTCACAAAGTTAGGATTATAAGACCATTGAGATTCACTAAATCTTTCTTCATAAAAAAGTTCCTGCCATTGGCGAACCATACCAAGAAAGTTATTATTAAAAAGTAAAATTTTAACACCTAACTTGGATTGAGCGATGGTTGCAAGTTCTTGGATACACATTTGAAATGATCCGTCACCAGTCACACAAATCACTGTTTTGTCTGGGTTACCAAATTTAGCACCTATGGCGGCAGGTAATCCAAATCCCATTGTACCAAGGCCACCAGAGGTAAGCCAAGTATTAGGTTTATCAAATAGATAATACTGAGCTGCCCACATTTGGTGTTGGCCAACATCAGTAGAAACAATTGCCTCACCCTTAGTTTTTGTGTATACCCTGTTTAAGAAGTCTTGGGGTTTGATACTTTCACCACTATTGTCAAAATCGAGTGGGTGATTTTGTTTGAGCGTTTGGATTCTGGAAATCCAATCTGCACGGTCTCCACCTTTCACAAAAGGAAGGATCTCACGAATGGCATCTTTCAGATCACCATGTAAAATATGATCTACATTAATTCGTTTATTAAACTCTGCAGCATCAATATCCACATGTGCTCTCACTGCAGTTGGTGCAAAGTCTTGGTACTTGGCAACACGGTCATCAAACCGAGCCCCTAAATTGAGAATATAATCACATTCTAACACGGCTTTGTTGGCATAAGCCGTTCCATGCATACCAAGCATTCCCACGGAAAGTGGATGGGTGCCAGGAAAAGCACCAAGACCCATGAGTGTTGTCGTCACAGGTGCATTTGCTTTTTCAGCAAGAGCTTTAATTTCAGCGGAGGCAAAAGAATTGATCGCACCACCACCTACATAAAGTAACGGGCGTTTGGCTTGGTTTAGTGCATCCGCAAATTCTTGAGGATCCCCTTTTACCTTTGGTCTTTCATAATGATGGGGAGCGATTTTTAAAGAAGATGCTTTTCGAGCGGAAGTTTTTTCCAACTGGACATCTTTTGGAAAATCAAGTAATACGGGGCCAGGTCGACCACCCATTGCGATTTTAATCGCTTCTTCAAAGTGGCGTGCCAGATCATCCGCTTTTTTAATGAGAGCATTGTATTTGGTAATTGGGATTGTGATTCCAAAAATATCTGCTTCTTGGAAAGCATCGGTTCCAATGGCATCAGTGGATACCTGACCCGTGATGGCAAGAATGGGGATGGAATCCATTTTGGCATCCGTAAGACCCGTAATCAAATTGGTAGCGCCTGGTCCTGAAGTGGCGATACAAACACCTAACTTTCCTGTGGAACGAGCATACCCTTCTGCCATGTGGATCGCACCTTGTTCATGGCGTACAAGGATGTGTTTTATTTTTTTACTATGATAAAGTTCGTCGTAGAAAGGAAGAATGGCACCACCTGGGTATCCAAAGACAATTTCAACACCCGCTTCTTCCAATAATTCGACCATGAGCCGGCCGCCAGTGATTGCTTCGGTTGTAGATGTCATACGTATCCCCCCTCATTGTCATTTCTGCAAAAAAGAGCCAGGTGTCAATGTTCTCACGTTTTTGAGTCGATTTTTACTGTCTAAAAAAGAATGCTGAAAATTGGACAGAGAAAATGGAAAACGCCGAGATTGAAAAAACACAAGAAGATGAAAAATTCACTAAAATAAAAGCTCTTGCAAAAGAAGCTTATCGTTTTCTCGACCAAGGTCGCTTCAAAGAAGCAAAAGAACGATTAGACATATTACTTGATGAAGATCCTTCCAATACTTATGGGCTTGTTGGACTTGGCGATTATTATGCTAAAACAAAACAACCCGAACAAGCTATCCAATACTATCGAAAATGTTTGAGTGGTGATACCACAAATAAGTTTTCCCTTATGGGGCTTATGAATGCTTACCGGGATCTCAATAGTTTAAAACGAATCATCGAAGTAGCGGAAGAATTCCACCACATAACAATTACAGATGCAAGTATTTTATCTAGAGTTGCTGATGCTCATAGGAAGTTAAAGAACTTCAAAGAATCTGAAGTGTATTATATGGAAGCTCTGCAAATCAATCCAAATGACCAATATGTCATTGTTGGACTAGGGCATTTGTATTTTGCATGCCAACGGTATGCTGATGCAATTTTGTGGTGGGAAAAACTTCTGAGTAGCCAACCAAATAATATTAAAATCTTAACGGAAATTGGAAACAGTTACCGTAAGATCAAAGATTTTGATAAGGCAATCCTTTATTACGAACGTGCCAAAAACCTAGATCCAAAAAATTTCTTTGCTCTTTATGGTCTTGCCGAGTCTTACCGAGGGAAAAAAGATTTTAAAACCGCAATCACTCATTGGGAAAAAATCCTTGAGTCTGATCCTGAAAACAAACTCATTATCAACCGTTATGCGGACTCACTCAGAGGTCTTGGTAATTATGACAAAGCTCTCGAATGTTTTAATAAAATTCTAGCAAGTGGTGATGATTATTTTGCACTTCTTGGGAAAGCTGCCGCCTTACGACTCATTGGTGACCTAGAAAAAGCAGAAGAAATTTATTTAGGACTTCTTTCCAAATCTCCAAATGATCCAAGGCCTGCCCTTGAACTTTCAGACCTTTGGGACATCATGGGTAAAAAAACACAGGCCATCAAACTCCTTGAGGATTTAGCAAAGAAAAATCCTTCTAATGAAGCAATTCTTGAACGGATTGAATACTTAAAGGATTAGGGAAATTATCTTTCACCTATTGGTATGAAATAGAGATACATCCATACCAATAGGGCAAATAAACCTGTTATTAGAAAAGTAACACCTGCTCCAAACGTAAACCAAATCCAACCAGCAATCACACTTGCAAAAAAAGTAGCAAAACTCTGTAACCCGGTGAACATTCCAATGGCAGTCCCTACTTCCTCGGAAGGTACAAGGTTACTAATCCATGCCTTTCCAATTCCTTCTGTTGCACTTGCAAAAAGACCATATAAAAAGAAGGCAAATACAATCCAACCCACAGTTTGATAAGTACCCATGATCCAATATACAAAGATGAACATAGAAATTCCAAATAAGAACATTCGTTTCAGTCCCATACGATCCGCCAAAATCCCAAATGGAAAGGCAAAGACGGCATACACTAAATTATAAAAAATATAAATCCCAATGATTGTTGTATCACTTAGCCCCACTTCCTTTGCCTTGAGGATCAGAAAAACATCGGAACTATTCCACAAAGCAAAAACAAGTAATCCAAAAACTAACTTTCGATAATTGGAATTTGTCTGTTTCCAATACGAAAGATAGGAAAACAAACTAGTTGTTTTTCCCGTTTGTTTTGTTTGGTTTTCCTTCTCTTTTAATAAAAAAGTAAGTCCTATTGAAATGAAACCTGGCACTATCGCCAAATAAAACAAATAGATATATTGATTAGGATAAATTGCCAAAAAGATTAAAGCGATGCTTGGACCAATCACAGCACCAAGTGTATCAAAGGATCGGTGGAATCCAAAAATCTGAGCTTTTGAGGAAGCAGTGGTTTCTTCTGATAATAATGCGTCCCTAGCTCCTGTGCGAACTCCCTTTCCAATCCGATCCAAAGTACGAGAAAAAAAGACAAGGTATGGCATTCGACTGATTGCTAACAAAGGTTTGGAGATGGCACTCAGTGCATAACCAAACCGCACAAACGGAACTCGTTTTCCTTGGATATCCGATAGATTTCCAAAGTAACCCTTACTATATCCAGCTACGAACTCGGCTACTCCTTCTAAAAATCCAATAAAGAGGATCGAATACCCAATGGATTTTAGGTAAATTGGCAAAATTGGGTATAACATTTCGCTTGCGATATCTGCAAAAAGACTCACAAGCGAGAGTATCCAAACTGTTTTGGTAATTGGTTTCAAAATTTTAGAGAACCTGCGAGCCCATAAGAATGAATCCGTTTAGGAATCACTCTTATGAATCGGTAAAGGAGAGGTTTAACCAATCTCCTTACGGAGCAATGGTTTTGAGTAAACTTAAGTCTTCCTTTTTGAAAACTTTTATCGTTGTTTTGTCTCCTTCCTTTGGTTTACCTGTTACGTAAATTTTATCTCCAAAAAATGTGAGCTCTGAATTTTCTTCGACTGGTTCTTCTGTCCGTTTTTCAAACGTTAGATCTGATTTAAATCGTGATACATGGTATTTGTCTTTCACCTTTTCAATCACATAGATTTTGTCTTCACGATTGATCATAGGTGTTCGCCAGAAAATATCTGCTGATTCACTTGTCTTTTTCACACCTAATTTATCTGGATCAAGTAATACAAGTTTGTGTTTACGAGTTTCTACTTTTTCTCCATCATAACCAAGCACAAGTACACCTTGGTTTGCAATTTCTTTAAACTCCTTAGAACAAATATTATTGTAAGGACTTTTGAACAAAGCATCATCTTTTGCTGGATCAATCGCCCAAAGTTCATTGGAATAGTGACCATCTGTATCATATTTGATAAACTTCATAAAAAGGATTTTGTTGTTCACAACATTATCACTTTGTTCTTCTTTTTTCTTCAGTTCTTCTTTGGTTTGAGCAAGTTCTGTTTTTAATTCTTCAACTTTCGCTTCTACCTTTTGAACCGTGTCATCTTTTTTTGCACCATCACTGGAAGTCGTGGTTCCAGTTCTTGCTTCTTCTTTTTTTGCGAGTTGTTCTTCTTTTTTACTTAACTCTTCTTTTTTTGCTTCAATTGCTTGGGATTTTTCATCAGTTTGTTTTTTTTCTTGTTCGATCTTTTTGACTTCTTCCGTTTTTTTATCAATCTCAGCTTTATTTTTTACAGGATCTTTTTTCAGTTCATTTAGACTTGCAACTGCTTCTGCTTCTTGTTTTTTAAGAGCTTCTTTTTTGTCTTGGAGATCTTTACCTTCTTTGGACACTTCGTCTTTTTTATCTTGCAATACCTTTTTTTCATCTTTGATTTTATCGGTTTGCAACTTGTCCATTTTTTTGGCTTCGTCTTCCATCTTCTGTTTGGTGGCAGGATCTTTTTCTTTGTCCTTCACCGTACGATTTACATCTTTTTCTAATTCATCTGTCGTAACATCTTTACCACTGTCTTTTAAGATGTTCCCTTCTATTGGAATGATGATTTGTGTTTTACCTGGCCAATTTTTATATACCGTATCAATCCCCAATTTATCAGGAGATGTTACTTCCATCACACCGGCTGTGTATTTTTTTCCAAAAAATTTGGCATCCTTTCTATGTGTCGCATTATAGTACAGAATGTACTGAGCGAGTGTCTCAGCATTTCCCACTTTGTATTGGAAAGACTTTTCAATATAAGAAGCAAGGATCCTAGCAATGGAATTGATATGATCAAAACTTTGTGTTTCGGAAATAATCAGGATATCAGCTCCCAGTTTTCCATCAGCTCCAGGTAAAATCCTTTGGATTTTCACTCCATCCACACTTGCCGAATTTTCTTTGGACAAGGTTTCTGCGAGTTTTTTACCAGTTTCCGTGTTTTCTTGGATGATGTCATCGGAAGCCTTACGTAAGGATCGGTTGATGAATTCAATTTTTTTGGAACCCTTGATTTCGGATTCACCGAGAGGGGCTTTGGACTGGGCTGTCAGTGAAAAACCGACAACAATTAGACAAATGATGATGGAACGAGAGATTCTCATTGTTTCCTCACGAAAATAGGTTTCAGATGCCCACAAGATTAACAACCTTTCCGATTCTGCAAAGCAAGTTTTCGAATAAAAATCTATTTACCAGGGGGTGAACTTTCAAAATTCTGTGGGAGAATGCCTACGTTTACACACAGAATCTTCAATTTTAATGCAGGTCCCGCCATGCTCCCTACCGAGGTCATGGAGGAGGCGCAGTCTGAGTTCCTCAATTTTAAAGGAACTGGTATGTCTGTTATGGAAATGAGCCATAGAGAAAAACATTTCCAAACTATTTTAGATGAATCCATCGCAGATTTACAAGAACTTTTAAACCTACCTCCTCGTTATGCGGTCGTTTATTTTCCAGGCGGAGCTACTTTACAATTTTCAGCGATTCCTTTTAATTATTTAGAATCAGGTGATTCCGCTGATTTTGCAGTAACTGGCGTTTGGGCAAAAAAAGCGTTTGAAGAAGCCAAAAAATTCTACCCAAATGTAAAATCCATCTTCAATGGAGCGGATTCCAAATACATGGAACTTCCTACCATCACGGATGCTACTGTCAATGACGGCGCAAAGTATGTTTATATCACATCTAATAATACAATTTATGGAACACGATACAAATCCTTTCCTAAATTGAAAAAAGCTCCACTCATAGCTGATATGACAAGTGAGTTACTCAGTCGCAAACTACCTATTGATGATTTTTCTGTCCTCTTTGCAGGAGCTCAAAAAAACATTGGTCCTTCTGGACTGACTGTTGTGATTTATGATAAGGAAAAACTCCCACAAGTTTCCCATGCAATACCCAATCTTATGAATTTTGCTTTGATGGAAAAAAATGGATCTCTTTATAACACACCACCTACCTATTCCATCTACATTGCTGGGCTTGTTTACAAGTATTTAAAACGGAAAGGTGGACTTTCTGTTATGGAAGAAATCAATGAAAGAAAAGCAAAAAAGCTGTACGATGCAATTGATGAATCATCTTTATTTTATGCTCCCGTACAAGAGGCGTTTCGTTCTGCGATGAATGTTGTATTTCGTAGCCATAATGATAGTTTAGATTCCAAATTTTTGTCGCTTGCCGAAGAACAAGGGTTTGCTGGCCTAAAAGGATACCGTGAAGTGGGTGGATTTAGAGCAAGTATCTACAATGCAATGCCAGAAGAAGGTGTGGATGCACTTGTGTCCTTTATCAAAGAGTTTGAAAGGACAAATGGTTAAATTTGGATTAGGGATATTCATTTGTCTCACGACAGGTGTTCTCTATGCACATTCTGTTTGGATTCCTGAAGGAAATTTTGGTTGGGAAGAAGCGAAACAATGTTATGTGACTTTGCAAAAAGAAATTCCGCCAAAGGCCATTAGCCCTGACATTCAAAATTTGGATCGAACCAAAATGGCTTTTTTTGCAAGAGAGTCTGCTGAACTCAGAATCAATTCTTTGGATTGTATCAAAACTTCGATTACACTTCCAGAAAAAGATTCCAATTTGGGAGAACTTTTAACACCATCACTACTCTCTGGACTCAAGTGGGAAGAATCCTATTTCCAACTGGAATGGAGGATTCTTCTTTCTGATAACAGACCCTACCCTCTGACTCCAAGTGAGATTCAGATCGCCAAACAATGGCTAGAGTCGCATAATGAAATCAAACAAGAAATTTTTGCTTTAACGATCGAATATTTATCCGAAAAAAATCCAAGTTCCAGACGTGAAAGGTATCTCGAACTATTCACTGGTTATTATGGAAGTTTACTCCGAGAAAGGGATAAGTTTTTACTCTCCCTTTCCGTTGAAAGTTATACGTCTTACACCGATGCCCTAAAACAAAGAAAGGAAAAATCCGAATGAAAGAAAAAATTGGAATCGCCTCTGATCATGGAGGATTTGCTCTCAAAGAATTCCTCAGGAAAAGTCTCGAGGAATCGTATGAAATGGTCGATTACGGTACTAAGAGCGAAGAGTCCGTCGACTACCCAACCATCATTGGAGATGCTTGCCGAAAGGTTCTCTCTGGTGAAGTCCCAAGGCTCATCGCTCTTTGTGGTACTGGCATTGGAGCATCCATTGCAGCAAACCGCTTCAAAGGCATTCGAGCGGCCCTTTGCCATGATGAGTTTACGGCGGAAATGTCCAAACGCCATAACAATGCCAATGTACTCGTTTTAGGGGGAAGAGTTCTCGGAACAGATTTAGCTCTGAGAATTGTGAAAAAATGGATCGAAACAGATTTCGAAGGTGGCAGGCACCAAAAACGATTGGGTCTTATCGAAGAACAATCCTAATTTCCCTATGTTTCCTCCTTTCGGGGACCTCTCTCTTCTCATGGGAAGTCCCCAAAAAGGAAACCGTCAACCTGAGCCTTTGGAAAAAAATTGGTGTTGTCGAACACAAAGAACCTGGCAAAAAAAACACACTCAAACCAAAAGAAAACACACCTCGATATGGAGAGTTGTTTTTTGATTTTGAAGGGGAACCAAATGAACCAAACCTATCAGAATCGGGAACCACTTTCCCTTCCAAGTCAATCTCTGTTGTTTCCTCTTCCTACTTAGAAGATACCAAAACACAATTTTTTGGTAAAAAATCCGCTTACTTTTCTGGTAGAAGGAACCAAATCCACCTTTCCGTTTCAGGGAACTCAGTGTTTGGAACCCACCCAGATCCATTCAGCATTTCCATTCCACTCCGTATGGGAGAACAAGGTGCAGGTTCCGTGATTTTGGACCGAACGGTTTATGTGAAAGGGAAAAAATACGGCATCTCACTTGAATTAAACGAAGGGAAACCAACACTTTTCGTGAACAATCTTTTGCAAAAAACGGAAGGAAGGACAAGTAGTTTTGTATTAGAATCTTCTGTGAAAATCAAACGTCAAACATGGGAAGTGATTTCCATCTACTTTGATACGCTGAACCATCGTTATGTGTTATACCAAAATGGAATTGAAACCGCAGAATATGAAAACAATTCACCAGATACCATCGGTTTTGGTTTCCCTGAAAATGATTCAACTCCTTTGGTATTAGGAAAATCGTATTATGGTAATTTAGATGGTTTCCATATCCACAAAGGGGAACCGGAAACTCATTATACAAAATTTGAATCTGTAAAATACGATGTTGCTACAAAAATTGGTACGATGGAAGGAAACTATACAATCTCTCCTATCTTAGAGACTAAGTATAGCAATTCGATCTTACAACAAATCCAGTGGAAAATTGACAAACCACAAGACACAATGATTGAATTGTACTTTCGTGGTTCCAATCAGAAATTCAATGAATCAAGTTCCCTTTCTTGGACAAGGATTCATTCCCTTACAACGGATTTGCCAAAACTTCGTTTTAAATTCTACCAGTGGAAAATCTGGTTTAGACCAGATCCTATGGGAAAAACTGTTCCGAACATCCAATCACTGAGTTTTGATTATACCGAACAATCTCCGCCAGACACTCCGACTCTGTTTCGATTCGACCCAAACAATACAAAAGAAGATCAAGTTTGTTTTTTGTGGAACTCCAATCATGAAAAAGAAGTTCAAAATGGAGGTGGTTACATCATCCATTATGGCCTATTACCGAATCGAATGATTGGATCTGTATTTGTGAAAAAGAACCAAGGGAATGAACTTCGTAAAATTGATGGGAACGATGAAAACAGCACTTTTCGCAACAAACGACTTTGTATAGATGAAGATACACTCATAACAAATATTTATATCCCAGAAGGTCAATTGGAATCACCAGAAGACCGCAATTTGGCAGACCAAGTTGATGTTTCAAAAAAAGAAAAACGAGGGCATTTGTTCCAATCGGGTTTGACGTATTATTTCAGAATATCAGCTTACAATCGTTATTTAAATGAATGGGATTCGAAGGACCAAAAAAGTCCACTTTCACCACCAATTTCAATTAGTTTCCCGAAAGAAGTTTCGAATCTTAAGTAAGGGATGAACCACTAGTTCATCCTTTCCATAATGATAAAACTCATCCATTCCTTCATTTAATGCGGAAACTTGTTCCAATCCAAGTCCATCCGTTAGAAGTAACTCCGAACGAATTTCATCCATTGAAATAGGGAAAATTTGATCGCATAAATCCTCTAAGTTCCGAAGGATCATCTTCTTTTTTTCAACACTCATATCACCTAAGTTGGAAAACACTATATGAATGGAATGGGTAGAAGTGAAAAAACGAGTATTGGAATCAATTGAAGTGAGTAGTAAGTTTTTTAATGTTTCCTTTTTATCGGATTGGATGAGTGGAACTAAAAAACTAGCAGACAAATATACTTTCAAGGAAAGATCTCCGTGAGATTTTGCACAGCCTTTCGTCTCAGTAATTCCGATTTTTGTATGATTTCATTTTGTAAAGCCAATCGAATGAGTTCCCCTTGAGAAATCCCCCTACGAGTTGCTTCATTTTTCAGTAATATTTGTTCTTCTTCTGAAAGTAAAATCTGAAATCGTTTATCAATTTTTGCCATTAATCTTCTTCTTCCAATTCCTTTTCGGCTTTTTCAAATTTTCGCCAATACAAACTTGCGTCCTTCCATTGACCAAGTGATTCATAAAGTGATGCAATATTATAATAAGATTCTGTTAATCGATAATCCAGTTTCACTGCTTTCAAAAAGAGTTTAATCGATTTTTCTTTGTTATCCGAGAACCACTCACTAAATGCCCATAAATAATACCACCGTCCCAAGTTTGGATCCCTTGGTCTTACTTTTTCCAAATGTAAAACATTTTCTTGGAATAGTTTTGAAGCTAAATTATAGTTTTTTTGGATGATTTTTGCCTTATTGATCCTATCTTCTGCTGGTTCATCTGGTTTTGGAACGGACAAATCATTCCGATACAACAAAGCTTTTGCATATAATAATTTGAAGTATAATTCGTTTTGACTCAGTTCAAGGTAACGTTCTAAATAAGGAATGGAACTGGTTTCTTCATCTACCTTATGTAATCCATAGATTTGTTTTTTTAATGCAATGGTTTCTTCCTTTTTTTTACTTCCACCCGCAGAGATGGATGTAACGATTACGAAACAAATCGATACTAATTTAAAAATATAAATAGTAGTTTTGCCCATCTTCTGGAAATTTCATTGATTTGAGTTCGTGGGAGAATGGTAATTCTTGTAATTTTTGAACAACAGTTAAATATAAATCTTTTGCAGATACAATCAACATCATATTAGGTGAAGTCTCAATCAAACGATCTTTACTTTCCAAATATGTTTGGATCACTTCAACAAAGTGTTTTTTGCTACGTTCCCATTCAGGAGATGGGTGGTATTCAGGCCAATGGATGCGCAGTACGTTGGCTGCCCTTTTTCCACCAAAGGTTGCTTGCATAAATGATCGAATCATCCATGACAAACTATCTTTTAAAAACTCAGGTTTTCGTTCTTCTTTATCAACTAATACATGCAAAGCGGGGATTACCTGTTTTAATTTTTCTTGGATCATCCGTTTGTGTGAATCTAAAAACTTCCCTCGTTCTTCTTTATTCAAGAGTACTAAGAAAATTCCAGGGAATCCAAGAGTTTCCATATGAAAAGCAATGATGGTCTCTGTTTGTAGTAAAATTTCCCAAGAGAATTTTTTGGAAACAAATCGATCAAGTCTTACATTTTCATCAATGTCTAAGGAAGCAAAACCTGATTCATCAAAAGGAAGGTAAGGATCATGGTGTAAAAAAATTAAATTGGATCGTGTATTATAATCAAGACCTGAAGAAATTTGATTATGAAACGAACCTAGTGAATCATTCAAAAACAAATAGGAAAACCGAGGAGAACCCAAACGGGAAATAAAGTTTTTTGTGTACCCGACAATACCATCGTAGGAAATTTCATTTTCACGGTAGATTTTATCAAGAAGGCTATACTCAAATCGTTTTTCTTCAGGGATGGAGGTAAAGAGATTATCAGGAATGGGACTTTGTTTTGGTTGTTGTGTTTCCTCACGTTTTGTCACATTGGAAACCAATCGTTCTAATTCTGGATTAAAAATTGTTTCTCTTTTTCGTTGGACCGCATCTAAGATAGCGACACGTTTCCAAGTAGCAGGTGGTAGAATTTTAAAACTCGTTTTTTTCACAGGAATTTGATTCTTTATAATGGGTTCTATTTTTGTTTCAATTCCTTCTTGATTCCATTCGGATTTTTTTATCAATTCATTCTCTTCGTGAATCTCCGCATGATGAGGAAGGGATTCCCCTAACATTGGCGTAGTTGACCATCTTCGTTTCAGATTTGCCCAGAACACAAATAAAACCCAGGGACCAATAAAAACGAAACCAAAACTAAGCATGTATGCGGGATAGGAAGCATATCGATACACAGACAATCCAGAAACAATGCCAGGTTTTCCTTTTTCCTTATCTAGGTAATAGGTTTGGAATTTATGGTGCAAAAATCCTACCGATTCCTTTTTGGAATCAGTATGCCTTAGTTTGGAAAGATGAGTGCCATTCCATTGCCTAGGATTGAATAAAACCTGTTCTTTACTTTTGTTATCAGACAATTTTATATCAACAAACGGAAAATAAAACTCATCTTTGTCTTTTTCTTTTTTAGCATATAATAAATTAGGATTGAGAACCGTAACAAGAACAGTTTTTAAACTATCTTCTTTATTTTGAATGGGGATTATGTAGACTAAATCCATCTCAGATTCAATCAATACAGATTTGGGATTTTCCTTCATTTTTTGCAATAAGAGAAAAATTTCAGAACCAAATCGATTTTGGAGAGTAACATCAACCTGATCCATATTCCATTCATATATTTCAGAAATTACCGATTCACTGATCCCAAATCCATTCGAATGATTTAAGTAATTCGACCGAATATTTTTTTCAAGACCAATCAATGTATCTTCAAGTTGATTCAGTCGATGTTTGGTCCAAGGTTTGTAATATCGATAGTCTGGGAATAATTCCCAACTTTTTTGGTAAAAGACTAGGAGAACCAAATACACAAGTATTGGTATGACAATCCGTTTTTTGAAATGAAAATGTTCGAAATGAACAACCATCCAAACAAAACGTATATAAAATAAGCCAGTAAAGGTAATGAGAAACAGGATAAAACAACCGTAACGAATTTCTTCAATTTCCGAATCTGCTTGCCTTAACAAATAAATGGAAAACTGATCCTTTGTTTCTAACAATAATTTAGAAAATTCACCGTCGATTTGCCAAGTGATTTCCTGACCTTCTTTCCCTTGGAACAAACCTAATAATTCGTTACTTTCACGATCTCCAGAAAGAATTGATTCATCATTGGTATATAAGATTTTTTGAGTATTCGGTTGGAATACCCAATATAAATATCCATATTCTAAATTTGGATTTTGAACAAATCCATGCGAAAAATTAAATTTTGGGAATACAATGAAAAATTTTCCTGTGTTGACCCGATACACATAATCACCGTTAGATAAAATTTTAATTTTACCTTCCAATAATCCAGATGGGTCTTGTCTCAATTCTTCCTGAAAAATTTCATTGGTTTCATTTGTACTATGTATCAAACGTAAAGAATCATCATATAAGCGTACATAATCTAAATGTAGGGATTTTTGAATTTGTTGTGTGACTTTACTTGCACGGTAGGGTAATTCTGAGTCACGAACAAAAAACTCAATTGTATTCAAATAATCATTGGTTCTATTTTCATCATACCGCAAAAGAGCGGTGATCAAATTTGTTTTCCTTTGGATGGGACGAATCCATTCAAAATAACCGTAAAAAAGGAAGGTAACAAATAACGAAACGGAAATGAGACCAAAAAGAATAGACAGGTTTCCGAAATTTCGTTTCATCATTCTTATTATCGGGTTGTCACTAGGCAAAAACCAATCGGTCTAAGGAAAGGAATGATTTTTTATGTATTTTTGGATGGAGTTGGGATCGCAAACTATGATCCAAAAACCAATCCATTTAGCCGTTTTGCAAAAGGTTTTTTAGCACCTGTTGGTGGGATTTCCAAATTCGACCTTGACCTCCCTGTCAATGCCAATCATATCCATTACCTAAAAACGGATGCTCATATGGGTGTTCCTGGCCTCCCCCAATCAGCCACGGGCCAAACTGCATTATGGACAGGAATTCCTGGTCCCAAGGTTTTAGGTCGTCATGTCAGTGGATTTCCGACAATCACCTTACGAAAAATCATAGCAAAATATTCCCTCATCAAAGTTTTAAATGAAAAAGGAATCCTAAGTGATTTTCTAAACTGTTTTTCACCACCTTACTTAAAACATGTGGAAGAAAAACCAAAACTTGTTTCAGCTTCCACACTTGTCCAACTTGCGAGTGGTAGGCCTCTCAAAAATTTTGAGGACCTTCGTAGTGAAAGAGGACTTTATATGGACCTCACTCATGAAATAATGGGAACACTAGGAATTGATATGTTAAAAGAAGGAGATCCCCTTTTAGAAAAGAGAGATCCATACCTTCTTGGAAAAAAGTGTTTCCAACAATTTTCAAACTACCAACTCACTTTGTATGAATATTTTTTAACTGATAAAGTGGGACATGCAATGGATTGGGAAAAAGCAGAAAAAGTGATTTCTAATTTAGAAGCATTTTTTAAAGGACTTTTAACAAATCTAAATCCAAACGAAGATTTATTAATTGTTTCCAGTGATCATGGGAATATGGAAGACTTAAGCCAAAAGAATCATACCGAAAACCCAGCGGCCACCATCCTGTATGGAAAGGATGCTGACCGCTTCGCAGAAAATATACATTCGTTAGCTGATATTGTTCCGGAAATTTATAAAACTTTCGGATTAGAGGAAGCTCTATTCAATACACACACGAATGAGTTTCTAATGGAAACCAACTAAAATTCTAAATCATTTCCCGAATCAGGTTTCCCTGAATAAGAATTCGGTTTATTTGATGTAGAATCTGACGATACATCAGAATCTTCTAAATCATTGTGGTCAGTAAACTGATCTAGTGATTCTTTTTTCCATGCAATCGCCTTGTCGGTAATCTGGTTTTTAGGGTATTTGTCTACAATGGTTTGGAAAATACCGGCTGCTTTTTCAAACTTACCTTGTCTGAAGTAAATCGTTCCCTTCTTATAAAGTGAAGCTTGGTCTAATGAATAATCACTATTATTCAATACCTTATTGATATATGTAAGTGATTCTGTTTGTTTTCCTATTGCATCATAAGCAAGTGCAATATAATATAGTGCCTCTTCTTCTTTTTTTGGAGAAGGATTCACAGCTAAAGATTTTTGAAACAATTCAATTGATTTGAAATATTGTTTTTTAGTATAATTATCTTTTGCTTCTTTAAAAACTGAGTCTTTATACTCACCAACTACCTTTTCATCCGCACCGGCAAGTCCATCTTGGGTTTCGATGTATTCATCAAATACATCAAACGATGCCCAATCTTTTCCTAATTTACGTAATGTACGGCCCCAACCTATTCTTGATTCCGTATGGTTAGGATCTTCCTGCAAAGACAAAACATAATTTTTACGAGCCGTTTCATACTGCCCAATTTTGTAATAGTGGTCAGCAAGTGCCATGAAGGTTTTGGATCGAAGTTTATTGTCGGAACTAGATTGTAAAACCGATTCCAGATGAGCCTTTCCTTCTGGTTCATTTCCAATTTTTAAAAGCAAATTTCCTAAAGAATAACTCAGTTTATCTCTGTCTTCTTGTTTCCAATTTATATTTTTTTTAAGATCTTTATAGATGTCTAGTGCTGGATAAAAATCCGAATTTTTTTCCAAGGCTCTCGCTTGGTTGTATTTAATTTGAAATTCATATTTTTCCAAACCTTGTTTTCCAGCTAATTCAGAAAAGATAACTATCGCCTTTTCTCTGCTATGTGGATTAGTTTGTTTTAAATACTCTTCCCCTTCTGCAATTTTCTCTAAAACCAATTGAGACTGGTCTTCTTTTGCAGAAATATTGGTTTGGTAATAGGCAGTGGAGAGTCCAGCTACAATAAATAACAAACCTGCTAAGGATACAATCACTCGACTCATAAATTACCTCTACCCACTTGATTCAGGGTTTGATTCGTCCAAAATTCAACTCTTGATGGAGAATAGGATTTGGTTTCCTTTTTCAAAAAACACTTTAAAGCCTTTTTGGTATCACCGGTTTTTAACGCACTAACGCCAAGGAAGAACATTGCTTTTCCCCTTAAGTAAGAACTAGTTTCATATTTTAAATATTCTTCTAATCGATATACGGCTGTTTCAAATTTCTTTTGGATCACCGTTTCTTTGATGATTCGATTTAACTCTGTTTGTCCTAAATCATAGGTGACTGTCGCTTGAGTTTCTTGTTTAAAATCATTTACTGGCTCAAAGTTTTCTTTAGGAGGAGTCAACTCAGTTGGAGTTACAGCATGTTCATTTTTATAAATTTCAGATTTTTCAGGTTCTTTTTTAGGTTTTGATTCCGCTACAATATCTGGTTCATCTTTTGGAAGATTATCTTTAGAAAAATCATATTTAAAATATGATACGTTTTCTTTTAAATTATAATCTTCAGGAACGGAACTTGATTTTGCAGTCACACCAAAATACAATTCATCAATTTCTTTTAGTTCTTTGATGAAAAAATTTGTTTTTGGATGAACAACAGTTGCAACTTTAACGACCGTTCCTTGGTTAAAAGAGGATGCACCTTGGTTTAGAGGACGTATGGAAGCATACAGAGTATAAATTGTTGTTTCATCAGCAGCTTCTGGACTTAACCAACTGATCACTGCTCCTTTACCAACACGTTCATACCCTAATCCTCGCACATGTAAAGCTCCTGTTAAGTTTGGTGTCACTTCATTAGATGCAACTTCAGGGTTTTCTTTTTTGGGAGTTTCTTCAACAATTACTTCTGCATTTGCTTTATCAGATTGTTTGATATAAAAAACACGTAATGTCGATTTTTTATCTTCTAGTGGTAGTGTTTCTTCACTACCCATTTGTTTCACAGAAACACCATAATACAATGTTTGTGATTTACTTAGGTCTTGGTCCAAAAAGGAAGTAGTCGGATGTGTGAGCTCCGAGAGTTTCTCTGCTTTCTGCATCAATGGAAGACTTGTTAGTGGTGAATTGGAACGATAGACAGTGTAAATAGTCCTTCCCGCAGTGGCACCTTGTGGTGGATTCCAATTCAAACGAATGAATCGTTTTTCGATATTAGCTGTGATTCCAGATACTCCCCCTACCATTGATTGGATATTAGTATCTTGTGGGAAAGCAGGGAAATCTGGATTTTGCCCAACAACAGGTGTTCCATTTTCTTCTGCAATGGTGACAGGGATAATCGTATAGTTTTGATTGGCAAATAGTTTGACTTCTCGTTTTCGAACATCGGAAACCATCACAATCGCGTAATAGTATGTTCCTGGTTTTAAATTATAATCAAAGTATAAACGAGTTGCATTAGGACCGGATGCTTTGTAACGGCCAAGTGAATCAGCAATGTAGAGTTTATCTGGGCTATCAATCATTACATTGGATCTGGCAACGATGATTTCGCCTTCTTGTTTGGGTGAATCCCAATCAATACGAATGGATTTTTTGTCAGGCAAAAGACTCGCATGAATTGCTTTTGCAATCGATGGATAACGACTTTCCTCAAATCCGGAGTCTGCCCAAACCGGGAATTGAGAAAGTAGCAGTACAACCGTCCAGAGGTGAATCGAGAACTTCATACTTAGATTTTCGGTGGTTATCTCCCTCGAATTGAATTTTTCGTTTGTACTTTCCCCTCTTTTCTAGAAGTTTTGTCATTATGTCTGAAACGGAATACTACCGTTCCCAAACTTACCAAGAGTATTTGCTCTCGAGTCATAGACGAGAGGTTTGTCCTCCAGAAGATGTGTATGCATTTTTCAATTGGAAGGGCCTGACCAATTTGGTTGATTTTGGGAGTGGACTTGGGTTTTACTTTCAGGACTTCCGTAAATGGTTTCCGAATGTTTGGATATGGGCTGCGGAATGCCAACAAGACATCATCGATCGCATCCTCCGTAGAAAGCTCATGGAAGGCATTGAGCAACTAACGCCATTTTATATGGACCAATCTGACCACCCTCTCCTCCCAGAATGGGTCCCCGTTCCCGAAATTATATTTGCTTCCTTATCCCTTTCCACATTCCCAAACCCTGGTCTTGCGATGGATGGGCTCATCCGTTCCATGAAAGCAGGAGGTAGGTTATTCATTGTGGATTGGTCAAAAACTGAGTCTGGATTTGGACCCAAAATCAATGAAAAAATTTCGATGGATAAAATGAAATTTTTAGCAGAGGAATACAAACTTGAGGTCGTAAAATCAGGAAGGATATCCGAACATTTTTATGGAATGGAAGTACGTGCCAGTTCCCATTTCATCTATGGTTATTATGATTTGAAAGAAGAAGAAGATGAAGACTCTGCTGTCTTTAAAATTTAAACAAAACCATATTTAGGTGATCAATCCGAATCAATTTTAGTTCCAATCTCTTAATCCATTACCTCAAGTTTTTATGTGGAGTTTGGAACAAAAGGAAATCATAACCAGCAAAAACTCCATTATACAAGTGATAGCTGGCGCAGGTTCTGGCAAAACAGCAACCATGATTGGACTCTTAGAGGAAAGGGAAAAAAACCAAACAATCCCCCCAGAAAAAACTCTCATTGTCACATTTACCAAAAAAGCAACAAAAGAATTCAAAGAACGATGTGAGAAAAAAGGACTTTCACATTTGTATCATATTTCCACCTTTCATTCGTTTTGTTATGATTCTTTAAAACATTCCCGTTTCCAAAAAAATTGGTCAAAATGTAAACTCCTTCCAGATTCTAAAAAATGGGAAATGACCAAAAGATTTTTAGAACCGAATCGTGAATTGATAGGTGGAATTCCATTTTCCATACTGATCAAACAAAATGGAAAGTATCTTCGAAACTTATCTACAGAGATTTATGAAAACTACATCACTTCCTTTCAAAACTGGAAACGAGATCATCATTACTTTGAATTTGATGACCTAATCCAAGATTTTTTAGATTTTCTAAAAACAGAAGATTCTCGAACCGTAAAAGAAAAATGGAAATCTCTCATCATCGATGAATTCCAAGACACAGATGAACAACAATTAGAGATCATCAAAAGGATGGAGTTTGAAACCATCACTGTTGTGGGTGATGACTGGCAAGCAATTTATGGATTCCGAGGCGCTACTCCTAAGCCATTTTTAGAATTTCCAAACCATTTTCCAAACGTAACCCAATACAAATTACCAACTAACTATCGATCAACGAATACCATCATTCAAAAAAGTTTATTACCCATCAGACTAAACAAAAACAAAATTCCCAAAAAAACGATTTCCTTTCGAAAGGAAAAAGGATTTTTCCATTTGGAAGTCAAAAAAGAGAATGATCCCTTCTTGGAAACAATTTGGAAAAAATACCACTCGATTGATTCTGAGTCTGTTTTACTGACTCGAAGTAATTTTCGTAAAATCGAATGGATCCAAGTTGGTGTGCCCAATCAACAAGTGATGACAATCCATAGTGCAAAAGGTCTCGAATTTAAGACTGTGATTGTGGATTTGTGCCAAGGTTGGAGTGAAGATTTGAGTTCCATCGACTTGGAAGAAGAAAGAAGGATATTATACGTTGCCTTGTCTAGGGCAAAAGACAATTTAATCGTTCTCATAAACCAAACTTCCGATCCCAAAAGTCTTTGTGATCTGTTGAGTGAAGAATTTTCCCTTTGGAACAAGTTGCGAAATCGTACTTTACGGTGGATCAGACTCTGGTGAAGTGGTTTTACCTTGGGGGATTAGCTCAGTTGGTTAGAGCGCTACCTTGACATGGTAGAGGTCACTGGTTCGAACCCAGTATCTCCCAAGATCATTTCGAATCCATTTCATTCCTACTAACTTTCGATTTTTTATTTTTCTTACCACCAAACAAAGTTTCGACTTGCCATTCTTATCGCTTCCTTTCAAATTCAGGAACGATGAAACCAAAGTTCCTGGCTGAAGAATTTTTACTCGCTTTGTACTTTTTTGTATTTACCATAATCGCTGGTATTGTTCTCTTTTATGCTCCGTATGAAGCTGGTGTGAAAATCGCAAGCCTCACGGCTTTTTTTCATGTCAGTTTTGTTGCCATTTGTATTCTATTCCATTGGCATACTCCGTATCGAATTTGGAAATTTTTAGTTCCACTATCTATATTTATGGTTTTTCCAGATTGGTTTTTATCGGCCGTTTTACAGATATTAGTTTTTCCTGAAGATGGATTTTTCAAAATAGGAACTGTTTCTGGTTATATGGCAGGTCTTTGGGTCATCCCACTTTTTATTTGTGTTTATACAGGTATCAAATTAGAAGAAAGATCTGTTTCTATCATTGGGACTGGGATATGGGTAGGTCTTGTCAGTTTATTCATCTTCGGATTGTCTGAAGCAACGATGTGGATTTTTGGTTCTTGGTATGCACAAAATGTTAAAATGTGGGGTCACGTTGCCTACTACGTCCTCGTTCCTGAGATGATTTTAGGAATCACTGCCTACCTCGCCTACCAAGGCTTTTCTTATTCCGCTTACCTTTTCCAAATTGCCATTGGTTTTTTAGTGATGGTTCTTTATATAGGAAACTTGTCCTTTTTCTACTTACTCATTGAAAAAATTCTTTAATCTACTTTTCAAATTTAGTTTTGTTTTTGGTATCCTTCTCCTTTTTGGAGAGGGATACTTTCGATTCCAACACACGAGCCCAAACGAAGAGCTCCGCTATAAAAAAATCCATTGTCTGAAAGATTGGTCTGAAATCCGTTTGTGTCCGAAAGTAAAGGAAGGTTTCACTCGTCGAGATGGAAAACCATGGGACATCCAAACAGACGAGATGGGAGAAAGGATAACTAATTCGAACATTCCAGAAACAAATGAAACAGTTGTTTGGTTACTTGGCGATTCTATGGCGATGGGTTATGGACTACCAACAAAAAAAACCATTGCCTTTTTGTTAGAAACCAAATACAAAATCAAAACTCGAGTGATTGCTGTGGATGCAATTGGCACGAACGGAATTTCAAATTTGTATATGGATACTTTAATCCAAACAAATAAAAATCCAAACTCCATCTATTGGATATGGAATCCGTCTGATTTTATCGATGACGAAAGGGAAAAAAAGGGAATGAAGAAATACGTATACCCAATCCACTTCTTTCTATCAAGGAATTCATCACTCTATGAATCACTCTTACCATCACCACAAACAAACGTTTATATAAATGGAATTCCGACAATCTATCCAAAGACTCATCCCACCTATTCGTTTTTAAAAACATTCATTCATAACAAAATTCACAACAAAGAACAATGGAAGATTTTATTCTCTTGGGGAATGGCCCCAAATGGCACACCTGATACAAATGATCCGAATTATGATGTTGCAAAAAAATTTTTTGAAACCGAGGGTATCAGTACCATAGACCTACGCCAGGAGACAGAGGTTTTATTTGCCCAAAAAAAACAGATATACATCCCAAATGATGGTCACCCAGATGAAGATTTGGCAAAACTCTTTGCAGAGGCCATAGCCAATGACTATAAAAAGACCCAATAGAAATGCTTGATTCCTAAGTCCCATTCTAAAGTTTAGAGGGATATGATCTTAAACTGGAAACGATGGGGAGCCATTGTCCTACTTTTCCCGTTCGCTTTATTGTCCTTGGAAGGGATCTTTCGCTTAGCCAACCCTCCTGCCTTACGATATTACCGTGATGTAAAACTATTGCATGCATACCATCCAGAATATGGTGTCACTCTTGCCCCAAACGAAAGTAGATTTGTACGACATTATGCTGACCTTTGGCAGGGGCAATTCACAACAAATTCCCTTGGACTAAGAGGGCTAGAGGAACCGATTCCAGAAAAACCCAAACTCGTATGCCTCGGAGATAGCCTTGTAATGGGATTTGGAGTTTCTGACGAAGATACGTTTTGTTCGAAACTCAATGGATATGAGGAAAATGGAACCGAGTACCAAAGTTTAAATTTTGGAGTTGATGCTTACGGTTCTCTTGGTTCCTACAAACGCCTAAAAGATTTATCAGATAAAATCCCAAATATCAAAAAGGTTCTCTTTTTTATCTCTCCCAATGACTTTACGATGCCTGACGAATTACGTGCACAAGGGATTTTACCTGACGATGAAAATGATGCCCTACACGAAAATGATTTAGAATGGAAAAGTAAATTTCGTGTTCAGTTTGAACTCACTCGTGTTTCTTATTTATTACAAGCACTGAAACTTGCGTATGAACAAACAAAGGTAAAATGGGCACAAACCAAATACGTCATGAAAATGGATTCCAATCAAATTACGGAATCACCTCTTCAATACTTAAAGGAAGCATTTATCATTCCTGTCAAAAAGCTAACATGTGAAAATTCCGATACATTCATTTGCCCCACCCCCATTCCAAATTTACAAATCCAATGCAGTGATACTCCAATCAATACAAATGATCTAGAGCCACTTCCTGAAACCACGACAAGAGCCTATGACAAAATGATTCAGTTTTCGAAAGACAAAGGTTTTGAATTCATTCCTGTTTTATTACCGATGCAAATTGAAGAAGTGTATTGCCGGCAACTTGGCAAATACAATCAATTAGGAAATTATGCTCTCAGAGCAAAAAGGTATTTAGAATCTAAAAATATCAGAACATTGGAAATCTTACCATACACTGACAAAATGTGTGGCAGAGAATTTACCATACATGGGAAAACAAAAAAAGCAGGAATCCAAGATTATTATATTCCAGGTGATGGCCACCTAACAAAACTCGGAAATCTTTGGGCATCCGAATCCATTCGATCTGCCTTAAAGGATATAAAGTAAAATGCTCTTCAACTCAGTTCATTATTTAATATTCGCACCAGTAGTCATATTCATATATTTCCAAATTCCAAAACGATTCCAAGGATTATGGTTATTCATTGTTAGTTTGTATTTTTATGCAATTTTCAGAATTCCATTTCTCATTCTACTCGTTTTCTCTTTCGTTATCACAAAACTTGCAGTCGATTACATGGAAGAAACCCAATCAAAAAATAAAAAGATTTTTTGGTTAAATGTAGCTGTTTGGAGCAATTTAAGTTTATTATTTGTATTCAAGTATTTAGATTTTTCAATCACCGTATGGAACCAAACCTTTTCCTTTACTCCTTGTGATCCTGAGTTTGTTCAAAAATCGGGAATTTTACTTCCGATGGGGATTAGTTTTTTTACACTCCAAGCAGTTTCTTATGCGGTAGATGTTTACAAAGGTGTTGTAGAAAGAGCAAAATCTATTTTCCACTTTGGTCTTTTTTTGTCATTTTTCCCACAACTTGTGGCAGGACCTATCTTACGTGCCAGTGATGTATTACACCAATTTTTAGACTCAAAAGACTTTACAAAAGATAATCTAAAACATGGATTAAAACAGCTCTTTTGGGGAATCTTTAAAAAAACATTCATTGCAGACCCTGTATCGTATGTGATCGATCCTATTTACGCAAACCCAACGGAATACAATTGGATCGCCATGTGGATTGCCGCATTTTTATTCGCAGTTCAGATTTACTGTGATTTTTCTGGTTACTCAGATATTGCAATTGGTACAGCAAGAATACTTGGATTTCATATTCCCAAAAACTTTGACCGACCTTTTTTATCGGGTACACTTAGTGAACTTTGGAGAAGATGGCATATTTCATTTAGTTCCTGGCTGAGAGATTATGTATATATTACGTTAGGTGGAAACCGAAGGGGTGAAATTTTAGCGTATGTAAATTTATTCATCACTACATTTGTTTCAGGAATATGGCATGGTGCAGATTGGACTTTTGTTTTTTGGGGTACTCTCCACTCCACAATGATGGTTGTTGAAAAATTTGTTTTTAAATTTGAAACGATGCGGAATGCCTGGAACAAAGTTCCCAGATACATCCAACCAATTTACCCAGTGGGTGTTTTTGTTTTGTCCTGTTTTTTCTTTCGTGCGAAAGCAACTCCAGAAGTCCCCACAGGAATGGGAATCACTAATATTATGTTAGAACGAGCGTTTACTGGAGCGATTGGACAATTTCCCCAGATGAGTCTAAGCTTAGTTGCGTTAGTTGGATTTTTATTCTTTGTTGATATTATGCAGGATCAGAAAGAAGATCGGTTTGCATTTATCACAGACCACTTATATTTTTTGGTACCAACTTGTATATTGCTCTATGTGACATCGTTTATCATATACAGTGTAACAGTATCCAGTCCATTTTTATACTTCCAATTCTAAAAAGAAAAACCGGTTTTCACCGGTTTTTTATCACACAAATCTAGTCTGTTATGATTTAAGATCTGAATTAGAACTCAACTTTGGGAGCATTTTCTATCGTCTTTTGGTCTTCGACAGTAAATGTTGCTTTTGCTTCATATCCAAATGCTTTTGCTGTTAAGACAGCAGGGAATTGGCGGATGTAAACGTTAAACTCTTTTGTTGCTTTGATGAATCGGTTCCTAGCAACAGTGATTCGATTTTCAGTTCCCTCTAGTTGTGCCATCAAATCAGAAAAATGTTGGTCTGATTTTAACTGTGGGTAGTTTTCTTGGATCATAAGAAGTCTAGACAATGCAGAGCCAAGTTGTCCTTGAGCTTGGTCAAATTGTTTTAAACTTTCAGGATTGTTGATTAGCTCAGGAGTTGCTTGGATGGATCCAATTTTTGCTCTTGCTTCTGCAATCCCTTTCATGATGTCTTTTTCTTGGTTTGCAAAACCCTTCACTGCTGATACTAAATTGGGAACTAAATCAGCTCTTCTTTTGTATTGGTTGAGCACCTCTGCCCAAGAAGCCGAAACTTCTTCATCCAACTCTTGGATTCGGTTATAACCACAATTGGTGAATAAAGTAGTCATGAGGGAAAATAGAATGATGGTTCGAAACAGTTTTGTCATGGTCATTGTATACCTAACCTTTAGTCGGTCTGCAACACCAATTTGTTAAAAAAATTAATACCGGAACGGTTTTATTGCCTTGTTCCAAACTGATTCTTTTTCTTCCAAATACCTTTCGAGATCAGAATCTGAATATTTTCCGTACAGATAGTCAAGTAAATAGGAATCACCTGCAAGAAGTTCAATTGCTGGCCTATCTGATCGAAACTCATATACACCTTTTAAAAACTCAAATTGATTCGGAAACAATTCATGTATTTGTTTTAAAAAGTATAAAGTAAAGTATAATGAATGAAATTGTTTGGGTTTTAAAACCATTAATTGGTAACCTTCACAAATGATACCCGCATACTTATGAAACGTAGGCAAAAATCGTAAGTTGCGTAATAAAAAACTACCCTTTTGGTGAGATAACAATCTTTTATCAAGTTCTAACTTTTCTTTGCCTAATAAATAAGGTGCACCAAAAGTTTCGAATGGTTTTGTTGTGCCTCTTCCTTCGGATAAGTTTGTCCCTTCTAACAAACACATTCCAGGATACACATAACATGTATTTTGTGTTGGTATATTTGGGGATGGAGGAACCCATTCAAATGAATTCACCTTGTTTGGGTGAAAAATTCCAACAGGAACAACTACAACATCAACATTCAAATGGAAAGTTTCATTATAATACGTTAATAAACCCCCAGGTGTCAGACCATGGCGGTGAAGGACTGATTTAACTCCAACAAACGATTGATACGTTTCCTGTAAGGGACTTCCTTCCACTTTTGTTCCAATTGGATTGGGAGAATCGATTACTAAAAAGACAGGTGATTTACCAGTTTCTTTTTTTAGATTTGAAAGTTCCTCTAAGATATAATATGCAGTCGTTAAAAAAGTATAATAACGTGAACCAACATCCTTAATATCGATGATCACTACATCTAAATTTTTTAAACTCTCTTTCGGTGGAACTAAACTACTCTCTTCTTTACCATACAAATTTACAATTTGCATATCTCCAAAAAGATAAGACAATTCATCTCCACTCACTTGGTCTTGTAACTCAGCAAACAAACCGTGTTCGGGCAAAAAAATAGTTTTTAAATTAAAAATTTCAGAATAGGTTTGGAAATGATACTTTCCAAGATAACCAAAAGCACTTTGGTTCGTTAAAATGCCCGCCAAACAACCGCTTAGTTTTTGTATGTTCTTCAGAAACTTCATTTGATTTTTTGAATGGTTTCTTTTTTCTCAAGTGCTGTTTCCCAAATGGAAATCATTTTAGATTCATCTAGTCCAATTTCATCTAAAAATAAATTTCTGAATTCCGTAAGTTGGGAAATGAATTGATCAATCGAATCAATGAGAAAGGATTTGTTTTCTTTAAAAATAGAAACCCACATCTCCGCATTAGATCCCGCAATCCTTGACATGTCTCGAAATCCTCCGCCAGTAATTGGTTTTAGGATTGAATTGACTTGGTCCATCGTTGTTTGATTTTTACCAGCAACATTCACAAGAATTGTCGAAATCACATGTGGCAAATGGGAAACATATGCCAATGTTTCATCATGTACTTTTGCATCCATTTCAATGGTCCACGAACCTATCGATTCCCAAAATTGTTTCACAAAATCAAAGCTTGTTTGATTCGCCATTTTAGGTTTTGTTAAAATACATAGTTTATCAACATACAAAGCTGGTAACGCTGCTTCTGGCCCAGTTTGTTCAGAACCACACATCGGATGAGTTGAAATATAATTGTGTTCGTTATCACCAAAATGACTATTTACAACACCAACAATAGACTGCTTGGTGGATCCAAGATCGATATAAATTGTTTTTCCAGATTTTGGTAAACTTGGTATGAGTTTTAAAACAGATTCGACAGGTGTACTAAATACAACTAAATCAAAATGATTCCATTCAATCTTTGGATTTTCATCTAAAGTAAATACATGATTTGCCAATTTATTCGAAAGGATTGTTGTTTTACTTTTTTTAGAACGAACAACCCCACTAATCTCTGCATTCGGATATTTTTCTCGAATGGCTAGAGATAAGGATCCACCCATAAGCCCCATTCCATAAATGAGGATACGATCAAGTTTCATGTCGGAAAAGATCCTGCAGTAGGATAGGATCCAAGCAGTTTAAAGATTGTACATTGAGATTTTACAGTTTCAAGTAACGATGTAATTTTTGGATCAGCTTTGTGACCAATAAAATCGATGAAAAAGTGATACTCCCATAAATTCCGTTTGAGTGGCCTAGATTCAATTTTTGTTAAATTCACCGAAGCATCATGGAAGGTTTTGAGTATCTGAAACAAAGAACCTGTTTGGTTAGGAATGGAAAAAACAATTGAGGTTTTATCTTCTTTCGTCTTTGGTGACTCGGTTTTTCCAATCACTAAAAACCTAGTGGTATTTCCCGAATAATCTTCTATCCCTTCCGCAATCACATTCAGATTGTAAATTTCTCCAGCAATTTTGGATGCAATTGCAAGTCCATCTTTTCGTTCCGACACTAATTTTGCTGCCATGGCAGTAGAAGAGGTATCCACAACTTCCGCATTAGGTAAGTTAGCTGAAATCCAATTTCGGCATTGTTCATTCCCAATTCGGATCCCATAAATTCGTTTTACTGCTGCAAGATCAGTTTCAAAACCTAATAGTGAAAAAGAAATCCTTTGGTAAAGTTCCGAATACACAGTGAGATTTGTTTCAAGAAACATATCCAATGTGGAACTCACTTGTCCTTCTGTTGAATTTTCAACAGGAACAACACCGTAATCTAATTTTTCTTCTTCCACCATTCGGAATACATCGGGAATCGAAGTTTGAGGAACTGCCTCTATTGAAGTTCCAAATTTAGAACGTAAAGCGGAATGAGAAAAACTGCCTTCTGGACCTAAAAAACCAATCTTTAACGGGTGTTCTAAGGCGATAGTTCCAGACATCATTTCACGATAAATTGCTCGTATAACAGATGCAGGTAAAGGCCCCTTCGAAAGTTCAGTGACTTTTTCATACACATCTTTTTCACGATCAGGTCGGTAGATTGGACCTCCCGATTCTTTTTTCACACGGCCAATCTCTTGTGCATACCCTGCTCGTTTTTGAATGAGTTCAATGATTTGAGTGTCCAGTGAGTCGATACCAGAACGTAGTTTTTTTAATTCTTCTTCTGCGTTACTCATTTGGATTCTCTTCTTTTAATTCTTCTGGTAACGAATCCATATCAAAATCAGGATTCATTTCAGTTTCTTCTGTTACCAGAATCGATTCTGGAGTAAAATCTTCGAATTTGAGTTCCTTTACTTCCACAGGAGTTGGCAAGTCTGTCAGTTTACTCAAACCAAAATGTAATAAAAATTCGTTTGTAGTTCCGTATAAAGTGGGTCTACCTGGAACTTCTTTTTGTCCAACAGCTTTCACCAATTTTTTGGACATTAAACTTGCGACCATGGCCCTTGAGGATACTCCACGAATCTCATCTAACTCAGTCAAGGTGATAGGTTGTTTGTAAGCAATGATGGCAAGAGTGTCGAGTGTTCCCCGTGAAAGAGTTTCCCTTTTTTTATCTTTAAAGATATGAGATAGAATTTCGCTGTATTTTTGGTTTGTGATGAATTGGTAACCACCAGCGATTTCTCTGAGTAAAAAACCACCTTCTCTTTCTTGGTAATCAAGAATGAGTTCATCTAAAAGTTCTCTTGCTTCTGTTTTTTCAATTCCACAAGACTTAGCCAGTGCAGATAATTTAATTGGATCTGAAGATAAAAAGAGAAGTGCCTCAAGAAGGCCCTTTGTATAGTTTCTTTCTTCCAAATTGATCTAAACCTTGACTATTTTGATTTCTCCGAAAACTGCATGTTGGATCACTTTGCAAACTCGGATTTTAACAACTTCTAATACAGCAAGGAAGGCTGCGACGATTTCTTTTTTTTCTGGTTTGTCATTTTCAAACAAATCCATGAAGTGAATTTCGCCTGTTTTTTCGAGGAGATTTTGCAGATATGCCATTTTGTCTTCGACCGAATATTGGGATACCCCTTCGTAAATCGGTATTTGCTCTTCTGCTTCATTGGAACTTTCTTGTTCCAATATCGAATTGAAAGCTGAAATGAGATCAACAAGACTCACATCCAACCAATTTTCAGTCTCATCCAAAACCTGGTTCGTTTCCCGCGTGAACATACCTGCGGTCAATCTATCCAATTCTGCTAATCGTTGTCCCGCCATTTGGAATTTTTTGTGTTCCAAAAGTTTGTCCACAAGTTCCTTAGGTAGGGGTGGGTCATAGTCTTCTTCTTCAAAACCAGGGTCTGGAAGAAGAGCCTTTGATTTTAAGTACACTAAATGTGATGCCATTACAGCAAACTCTGAAGTGAGCTCAATGGATAAGGATTGACTCGTTCTCAAAAATTGAATGAAATCAGATGTGATACGCGAAAGGGAGACTTCAAAGATATCCACCTTATAACTATCAATCAGAGACCATAAAACCGTCAAAGGTCCTTCAGTCAATCCACCGTCCTGGTTTTGCCACCGGACGATAAACTCCGGGGTTTGGGACACGATTTATAAACCTAATGCTTTTGCGGCAGCTTGTTGCAATCTTTCCGGTGGGAAAGGTTTTACAACAAAATCCTTTACACCCATTTTGATTGCCTTCGCTAAAAGGTCTTCTTGTCCAAGTGCCGTAACCATAATGATTTTAGCAGAAGCATCAAATTTGATAATCTCTTTTGTAGCTTCAATTCCATCTTTTTCGCGCATGGTAATGTCCATGGTGACTAAGTCTGGTTTGAGATTTTTGTACTGCTCAACCGCAATGTTACCATTTTCTGCTTCACCAACGATTTCGTGACCTGCTCCAACTAACGCATCTTTTACGAGCGTTCTCATGAATTTTGCATCATCTACAACCAAAATTCTTGCCATGTTAATTCCCTCTCGACTTTAATAATTCAATCATTTTTGGTACTAATTCTTCCACTGGGAGAACAAAATCAATTCCCCCAAGTTCTACTGCCACACGGTTCATTCCATACACAACAGAAGTTGCTTCATTTTGCGCCAAAGTAATACCACCTCTCGCGTGTATGTTGGAAATGGCATGTGAACCATCTTTACCCATACCTGTCATGATCATGGATAATAAATGATCGGCTCCATATGTTTCCACCAAACTATCAAACAATACTTCAATGGAAGGCCTATGTCCATTCACTTGTTCTGAATGGGTAAGCTCTATGAAACGATCTTTTCCTTTCGAAACTACCTTCATTTGGTAGTCACCAGGGGCAATGTAAGCGGTTCCTGCTTGCACCAAATCACCCTGTTCTGCTTCTTTCACATGTATTTTAGACAAAGAATTCAATCTGTCTGCAAAAGCTTTCGTAAATCCTGCTGGCATATGTTGCACAACAAAAATGGGCTTTGCAAATTCAGCTGGAATCCCTGCAAAAACGGTTTGTAACGCTTTTGGTCCCCCCGTGGAGGTTCCAATTCCGATAGCATCTACTTGGATCGGTTTTTGAAAACTTTTATTTAATTGTCGTTCGGTCCGTTCAGGACGGGAAATGGGTTCTGGACTGACGAGTTTGGAATCCGAAAATCCTTTGATTTTGAGAGATAAAACAGCCGCTATGTCCTCTGGCGAAAACTGATTCCCACTCGAAGGTTTTGGTATAAAATCAACTGCGCCAAGTTCCAGTGCCTTAAAGGTAGCATCGGCACCATGTTGGGTAAGTACCGACAACATGATCACATGGCTTGGGAGTTTTTTCTTTTTAATTTCTGCGAGAGCCGTTAAACCATCCATGATGGGCATCTCGATGTCCAAAACGATAAAATCTGGTTTTAACTTTTCAGCAAGATCAATACAGTCCATTCCTGTTTTGCCAGTAGCAATCACAGAAACTTCCTCTTTTTTAGTGAGTGCATCACTTAAAATATTCCTCACAAGAAGTGAGTCATCAATGATCACAACGGTCGGTTTTTTGTTCATGATTTATGAATTAACTCAACTAACTCGTCAAAATCAGGCAAGAATACTAAAACACCGATTAGGTTACTACCTTGGTGGTTAAACTCAGTATGCATGGACAAAAACTTCGTTCTTTCTGGTTTTACAATGTCCACTACTTCCATAAAACTGCCAGTGATCATTTCAGGAACTGAAGGTAAAATTTCTTTTTTCAATTTGTTGGAAAGAGAGTTCATTACACTCGAACAAACAATATTGGAAATTTCTGACAAAACAGACATCATATCATCTGATAATTTGTGATTGCTACCGTCTGCATATTTTGCTTCTTCCGAACCAAGAAGTTCTCTCGCAATTTCGGAACCATTTTCTTCCGAAAACATCATGAGTAAATTTCCGTTTAAATCACCAGTCATTCGGATTTTCATTCCAAAAAATTGATCCATTGAATAACGGAATTCTTTCGCTAAACCATCTCGGTCCGTGAGTTTAATTTCCGGAATGAATAACTCTACTTCTTTACCAACTAACTGAGATAACACAACGCCAGCATTCATCATTCCCGTATTGACAATGTTTTCCAATTTTTTTATGTCTTTGGAAGACATGATTTCGTTGATGGCATCTGTATTTAAGGCAGAGACTTGGTTTAGTCGTTCCTCTTTTTGTTCAACAAAACCTTTAATGATTTCGGCAGCCTGTTCTCTTTCCGTTAGTTTTACATTTTCTATTTTTGCAACATCAGCAAGCCTATGGATCTCATCTGTTTTATGATCCAATACAAGTGTCGAAGTAATGGTTTCATTTGCCGAAGAATGATCTTCGTTGTGTCCATTAACAGTTGTTTCTTTTTTGATTACTTCCGTTGTAATTTTTTGGTTGGTTACAGGTTCTTCTGTAAACACTTCTTCTTTTGGAACAATGATGTGTTTTTCGATTTTATGTTTTTCTTTTTTGATTCGCGATTTGTCTTTTGCCCGTAACTCAATGAGTTTCGCATTATAACGATTTGTGGGGTGGTTTGATTTGAATATATATTCAGAATCAGACATTTCAAGAGAACGAATCGTAGACGAACGTTTCATCATCTCACCAGAGACAAGTTTATCAGTCCAATCTACTTTATCAGCAGCTATCTCGACAAGTCCAGGGATATCTAAAACCAAAATAATGGTTCCATCTCCCATGATGGTGGCACCAGTTAACCCTTGTACGTCTTGGAAATTTTTCCCAAGTGACTTGATCACTGTTTCATGTTTACCAATGAGATCATCGACCATAAAACCAAGTTTCCTTGTTTTGTAGTTCACGATCACAACAGGGACTTCCACCATTTCTTGTTTGTCGGCAAGACCCAAAATACGGTTGAGTCGGTAGATAGGAAGAACTTCCCCTCGTAAGTTGATGATCTCATGCCCTTCGAGGGTAGTGATTTGGTCAAGATTCACTTTGATCGTTTCAGATACTTCTGATAATGGGAAAGCATATACTTCTTCTTCCATGATCACAAGGATAGATGGAATGATCGCAAGTGCTTGAGGAAAAGATAAGGTAAAGGAAGATCCTTTTCCTTCTTCCGAATGGATGATGATTTTTCCTTTAAACTCTTCTATGAGTTTATTCACCACATTCATTCCAACCCCACGGCCAGATATATCGGAAATTTTATCAGCTGTGGAAAATCCCGGAGCAAAAATAAACTGAAAGATATCAGATTCTGATAAGTTTTGTGAGTCTGCTTCTGTGACTAACCCACGTTCGATGGCCTTTTTTAGGATTTTATTTTTATTAAGACCCTTTCCATCATCCCGAATTTCAACAAGGATATTGGATCCACCTTGGTATGCATTGAGTTCGACAGTCCCCTCTTCCGATTTACCAGCGAGTTTTCGTTCTTCTGGAGATTCAATTCCATGATCCACTGAATTTCGGATGAGGTGGATGAGAGGTTCTCCAATGGCATCGATGACTTTTTTATCTAGTTCTGTATTTTCACCACGCAAAACCAAATTCACTTGTTTGCCAGTTTCGAGAGACAAATCACGGATAAGCCTTGTGAAACGATTGAAAACAGATCCAATCGGAACCATTCGAATGTTCATGATTCCTGTTTGTAAATCTTTGGAAATACGATTGATTTGGTCGATTTTACCTTTTAACTCATTGAATAACGAATCTTCCCCGAATTGTGCTACCAAATCATCATAGATTTTTTGGAATCCAGAGTTTGTGATCACAAGCTCACCCACGTTATTCATGAGCTGGTCGAGTTTATCTGAGGATACTTTGATGGTTCGCATCACAACCTTTGAATCGGTAACTGCCTTTTCAAAATTGGCAGAACCTTTCACAACCACCCTTTCTTCCACATCACTAGAAACGGAACTAACGGGATTGTTTACAACTTGGGTGACATCCACTCGTTTTTCCAATGCTTCCATTTCCGTTTGTGGGATTTGGATTTCATTTACTGAAAGAGTATCCACCATATCAATATTACATTGTGTATAAAGTTCTTCTTTTGAATATTTAGTAACAGTAATAAAAGAAAGTGCGAAACTACCTTGCCCATTATCCAAAGCTTCTTCGGATGGATTACATCGAATAACAACACCTGACTGTTTTACTGATTGTAAAATCAGTAGTAACCTAAGGTTTTGCATTGGAGTTTCATTTTTTAATCGTAGGTCAACTGTATAAGCAGATTGGCCATCTTCTTCTTTCAGTGCAGTTCTAATTTCAGAAATTTCGTCCTCAGTCAAATTTCCAACGGATACTTGATTTCCAACTTGGCCTTGTTTGGTTCCAGAATTTGTGACTGTCGATTTAGTGGAACTTCCACCACCTGAAACAGATACTTCATAATCCTGGAGTTTTTGGATCATGTCGGTGAAAGGAGTCTCTACTTTGATACCGTTGGCAACACCTTCTATGACTTGTTTGATCAAATCAAAACATTCAAAAAGCAAATTTACAAGTTTAACATTGATTTCTAAACTACCTTCTCTAATTTTTTGGAGAAGGTTTTCCATCGTGTGAGCGAGGTCAGATAAATTGTACAAACCAACAAAGGCAGATGAACTTTTTAAGGAATGAGCAGCACGAAAGATATCATTGATGATTTCGGGATTTTCGTGGTCTTTCTCTAGTTTTACCAAATTGGAATTGAGTTCTTCAATTTGATCCTCGGACTCTTCCAGGAAAACTTCTGTGTATTCACCTAAAATTCCAGCCAATGTCGTATCCCCTATTCCTTACTTTGTGGTAGAAACAAAATTAACAATTTGTTCCAAATCCAAATTCAAAATCAAATGGTCTTCGTAACGTGATACCGATTCGACCATCTTACTATAGTTTAACGACAAGTCATCTGTTGTGTAACTGATAAAATCCTTTTGGATTTTCACAACTTGTTTGACTTCATCCACTAAAACCCCAATCCGTTTTTCCTCTAACATAACCACTACGATACGTGAGATGGGATAGATGTCAGAATCAGTATTATGGAATCTTTTTTTCAAATCAATGATTGGAATGATTTCCCCTCTTAAGTTAATCACTCCTAAAATGTAATCTTCTACATTTGGAATACGAGTGATGAGAACGGGTTTTAAAATTTCATGAACCAGAAGCAATCGGATCCCAAAAAATTCCTTTTCGATCGTAAAGGTAAGAAATTGTTCAAGGTCTCCTAAATCAGACTCTTGTTCCATTTTGGTTTTTTCCGCAAGGGATGTGAGGAGTTTTTCTTGGTCCATATGCTTCTTGGAATCGTGTCAGAATCCTACGTGGATTCAATCGAAAAAAGAATGAATCTGAAATTCCGTAATCATTTTTCCGACTTTAACATCGTGTTCTTCTACTTGGAATGGGACGGGAAAAAATTTAGAAAAACTAAACCCTATTGTTTTCTTTTGCACGGATTCTTTGTGCAAAATCCGGTCATAATACCCACCACCTCGCCCAAGGCGAAAACCATTTTCATGGTAACCGAGACCTGGAACCAGGATTAAATCCGCTTCCTCTACGGAAATCTCCTCATCTCCTATTGGTTCAAAGATTCCATATGGACCTTTTTCAAAAGAGAACGGACGAAGGAAACATAAACCCTTGTCTCTTATCACTTTTGGAAAGTACCACTTTGCAGAATGCCTGGATTCAATAAAACTTGTAGGTCTTGGTAAGGGGGATGATTCGATGATGGGTAATATGTCTACTTCCCAGTTTAGGTCAGGAACATATGTGATGATTTTGGATTTCCCCTGTAATAAGGGAAATAGTCTTTTGAGAATTGCCGATTCTAATTCTTCTCGGTCATTCAGTTTTTGGATATTTGTTTTGAGGATCTTCCTTGCGTCTTGTTTGGAAATCGAATTCAAAAATGGTCCCCGATGATTCCCTCTTCCAATAAAGAGATAATTTTTTTCGTACGTTCTTCCAATTCAGGATTTTCATTCACTTTGGCAGTGACATCCCTCATTTGGAATAACTCGTCGGCTAAATTCAGTGCACAAAGTACGGCAATTTTGGTTTTGGATGCATTGGGTAAAACTTTTCCCAATTCCAAAAGGCGAGTTTCTACGAAATCAGCAACTTCAGAAATATACCCTGAAGATGCTTCTCCAACGATCGTATAGGTTTCACCAAATATTTGTTTGGTGATTTTATGAGAGTTTTGGGCAGAGTCTGCCATATGGATTATTTAGGATCGTCTTCGATGATGAGAAAATCATCATCATCATCCGCATCAAATACACTAATGGCTTCATCTTCATCATCAATGATGATATCGTCATCCTCATCAATCTCAACCGTTGGCACTTCATCATCAGTTTCCACAATGAGTTCTTCTTTTTCAAAGGATGCAGAGGCAGGTGTTTTTTCTAAAACATCTTCCCCGTGGAATTCTGATTCATCTTCATCAAGTAAGATAATTTCATCATCGTCTTCTGTTGTGAGACTTGGAGTCACCGCAGCTGCAACTGGTTCCGCAACAGGAACAGGTGCATCCACAGATGCTGGTGCTTTTGGTGTGGAACTTCCAGTGGTTGGGAGGCCATCTAATCTTCCAAGGAGTTGGTGGACTTTGGATTCGAGTAAACCTTCTCTTTCTTTGAGTTGGTTTAATTCGTCCGTCGCGTCTTGGAGTTGAGAACGAAGTGTTTTGAGTTCGCGCTCTTTTTCCTCCATTGCGAGCTTCATTTGGTCATTTTCCGCGCGGAGGGATTCGTTTTCCGTCTCTAGGCGTGCATTTTCTGTTCTTAGGTCCTGGATGAGTTCAAGGGCCTTAACAACTTTACTTTCTAGCTCTTCAATGGTTTCGATTTTTAACATGATAACAATCCGATGGAATAGAATAGACGAGCTATTCCATTCCTATCAAGCACTAATTTACTTAGCGACTTTGGTTTTTTCGACGATGGCGTTGAATACTTCTTTGTGGTTGTAAGCAAGATCAGCCAATGTCTTACGGTCTAAGTTGATGCCTTGTGTTTTGAGGGCGTGGATGAATTTTGAATAAGACATTCCATTTTCTCTCACGGCAGCATTAATGCGCGTAATCCAAAGCTTACGAAATTCGGACTTTTTCTTTCTACGGTCACGGTATGCCCATTGACCTGCTTTCATCACAGCTGATTTAGCTGTTCTGAAAAGTTTAGAACGTCCACCTCTAAAACCTTTTGCTTTCGCAAGTAGTTTCTTTCTACGATTCTTATGAATGGTTCCGTTGACTGCGCGTGGCATCGTTTAACCTCCGTAAGGTAGAAGTTTTTCTACACGGTTATAGTCGGTTTCATGGATGAGATGCATTCCACGGCTTTGGTGTTTCATCTTAGGAGATTTTTTCTCTAAGATATGTCTTCGGAACGCACAACCACGTTTGATTTTACCAGATTTGGTAAACTTAAAACGTTTGGCTGCTGCCCTATTTGTTTTTAGTTTATACATAGTTTTTTATCCTTTAGCTTTCTCACTAATTGGGTTCATCACGACAACTATCGTCTTTCCGTCGTGTACCGGCATTTTTTCGGGAGAGGCATGCTCTTTTAGGTCCTCGACAAACCGGTTAACAATATTCATTCCAATTTCAGAGTGAACCATCTCTCTGCCTCGGAACCGAAGTGTCACTTTTACTTTATCACCCTTTTGCAAGAATTCTAAAGCATGACGCTTCTTAATCTCGAAGTCATGGTTATCAATCCGCGGACGGATTTTGATTTCTTTCACCGTGACTACGTGTTGTTTCTTTTTCGCTTCTTTCGTTTTTTTAAGAAGTTCGAATTTGTATTTTCCAAAATCGATCAGCTTACAGACGTGAACATCCTGGTCTCCCGAGACTTCCACCAAATCAAGGTTAGCTTCCTTAGCTCTTCTCAGAGCTTCTTCCAGAGTAACGATATCAGATCCTTCGTCACTGACGAGTCGAATCGATGCTACATTGGTAATTTGTTCGTTAATTCTGATGTGGGCGAATTTATCTTGGTTTGGGTTCCCTCTAGGGTTGGGCCGTTTCTGCATTCAGTCTCCGAAATTTCTTTCAATTTCCAATTTCGGATGAAAAACTAGGCACGCAAGTACATTTCTTCGCAAATGCCCTTGTTCAGGGGTTAAAGCGTTCCTGAAGGCCCTTCCCACACCACATATTCGATGGAAAGGGATTCTTTTTGGAGGATTTCGGGTAAAATGGGGACAAGGGATCGGTATTCCCCATGGTTTCCCATTCCCATACAAGACCCTCCATGGCAAATCCGACCGGACTCATCATACAACACATATTGGATGAGGTTGTCATACTTTCGGTCACTGGGAACTGGGTTTGTGGAAGGAACAATTGCCAGGTAATGAAACCCTTGGTTTTCTTTCCGTTCCAATCGGAATCGCAGTTTATTTTCTTTGGTGAGGGGTTCTGTGGCATACAAAAGTTCCCCTTTGCCTGGGTTCCATTTTTGGAAACCGTAAGTGCCAACTACATGATCGGCCCGTTTCCACTCTCGTTTGGATTCCTTTTTAAAAGGTTTTGCCGAACTGATGGGGAAAGGACTTTCGATCCGATCCTTTGCATCACAACCGGAGATGGTGATTCGTAAGGAGACTCGTGAGATTTCAGAGATGGAAAACGGAAATCGGCTCCATAAACCTGGAACATCATAACGTTCCCAAGGTTGGACACAGTGTTCGGAAGTTTGGCAAGACAATAGCCGATCGGAAACATCGTAAAAAGCAGCGACAACGTACAAAGAAACTGCCTTGTTCCCTAAATTTTGTCCCCCAGTGATGACTATGTTTGGACAATCAAAGGATACATCTTTCCCCTTTCCATCCACAAATTGCATAGGACTCACCTTCCATCCGAGGGTTACACCATCTGTAATGGGAAGACTCATCATGGGGATGGCATCGTACGAATCACAGACGTCATACGGGGGATGGATCGGAAGGTCCAGATACAAAGTAACTGGTTCTTTCGATGTAGATACAATTGGACTCTTGAACACTGGTAGGAACCATACTTGCCCACCAGTGTTAGTCAAGAAATTTCTTTAGTTGAGTTCCCCTTTGAGGAGAGAAAGGAATCCATCACGAGAAACTGTTTCTGTTGTTTCTTCTCCCATTCGTCTGTAGGAAATACTACCCGCTTCTTTTTCTTTATCCCCAAGGATGAGCGTATAACTACTACGTTTTATGATGGAATCCCTAATTTTACTTCCGATTTTTTCATTTCGAACATCGAGTTCGACTCGAAATCCATGCATTACTAAATCTTGATATACTTCTTTAGCATAATCACTATGAGTTTCTGCCACAGTTAAGACACGGATTTGAATCGGATTTAACCAAAGTGGAAATTTACCTTCGTAGTGTTCGATGAGAATTCCAATGAATCGTTCGAGTGAGCCGTAAATCGCTCTATGGATCATGACTGGTGCATGTTTTTTTCCATCAGATGCTGTAAAGTCGAGTTCAAAACGATTTGGCATGGAAAAGTCAATTTGAACAGTTCCACATTGCCATAATCTACCAAGTGAGTCTTTGATGTTGAACTCAATCTTTGGTCCGTAAAATGCACCATCCCCTTCTTTGATCCCGTATTCGATACCCTTTTTCTTTAGAGCATCATGTAATGCTTGTGTAGCGAGGTTCCAATCTTCATCACTACCTTGGGACTTTTCTGGTCTTGTCGCGATAAACGTTTTGAATTCAGTGAATCCAAATTTTTTATACACATCAAATGTAAAATCGATGATGTCTTCGACTTCGGACTCTACTTTTTCTAAAGGTGCATAGATATGCGCATCATCTTGTGTGAACGCACGGACTCGGAAAAGTCCATGCAGAACTCCCGACATTTCATGCCTGTGAACATTCCCGAGTTCCATAAACCGAAGAGGTAATTCCCGATAAGAATGCATATGGTATTTGTAAATCAAACAACACCCAGGACAGTTCATCGGTTTAACAGCAAACTCACTTTCATCGATGTCAGTGAAGTACATGTTCTCTTTAAAATTATCCCAATGCCCTGATTTTTTCCATAGAGAAGAATTTAAAATCGCAGGTGTTTTGATCTCTTGGTAACCACGTCTAAAACATTCTTCACGGATATAAGATGCAAGAGTGTTCCAAAGGACAGTACCTTTTGGATGCCAAAACGGAAAACCTGGAGCCTCGTCTTGGAAACTAAAGAGATCAAGTTCTTTCCCGAGTTTTCTGTGGTCCCTTTTTTTGGCTTCTTCGATGAGGAAGATGTACTCATCTAACTGTTTTTTGGTGGGAAATGACACACCATAAATACGAGTGAGTTGTTTGTTTTTGGAATCACCCTTCCAATACGCACCAGAAATAGCAGTGAGTTTAAAGGCTTTTAATTGGCCCGTACGTGCCACGTGAGGTCCACGGCATAAGTCATACCATTCCCCTTGCCCGTATAACGAAACAGAAGCGGATTCAAAACCTTGGATGAGTTCTACTTTGTATGGTTCGTTTTCTTTCCTAAATTTTTCAATGGCTTCTTCTTTGGAAAGTTCCCAACGTTTAACAGTAAGGTCTTCCTTGACAATTTTTCCCATCTCCATTTCGATTTTAGGTAAGTCGTCAACAGTGATAATGGTTTCACCAAAATCGATGTCATAGAAGAAAAACCCTGGACCGTTCTCGATGACTGGACCCACAGTGAGTCTTGCATGAGGCCATAACCTTTGCACGGCCATCCCCAGTAAGTGGGCAGATGAGTGATGGAAAACTTCTTTTCCATCTTTGTCATCAAAGGTGAGGAATTTGACACTCGTGTTTTCGGTAGGAACAAAAGATAAATCAACAGTCCGTCCATCGGACAAGACAACGGCAAGAGCTTTCTCTTTTAAGAAAGGCAGTTGGTTTTGGACAAAATCAGAAAATGACTTTCCTGATTCGAGTTCCTTAGAACTTCCATCGGGTAATGTAATCGTAAGTGCTGCCATAAGTGTATTCCCAGGTTTTCGCACGCGCATTCTCCCGAAAAGTAAAGTTTTACCAGAGTTTTCCTGTTTCGAGAGATTCTGTTAGTTTCATAAAACTTTCCTCGATAGACTCCTTACGGCCAAAACCTCCTTCTCGTTCTAGATCAATAAATCCGTGTACCAGAGAACGGATGATCCGAATCCGATGGACCACTTCTTTGTCTAATGTTTCAAATTGGAATGCAAACAGACAGAGTTGTAAGATACGATCCCCAAGTAATTTGAGTTCCGGATCCGATTCGGTAGCAACAATGACAAGAGGGTACATATGAGGGAAATCTTTGGCGAAACTTCGATAGGATTTTAAAAAGTTTCGAATCCATTCTTTTGTGGGATCGGACTTTTTTAAATTTTGTTCCAACCTATCACCTAACACTTGCAAGGCCCTCTTTCGTATCTCACCAAATATATCCTCTGTGTCCTTTATATGGTTATATAATGATGGAGTTCGAATGCCAAGTGTCTCTGCTAAAGTTGCCAAACGAAATTCAGAAAAACCCACGTTTTGAATGGTTTCCCAAGCCAAATCCAGAATCAAACTACGACTGATTTGGGTTTGGCCTTTTTTTGGTCTTCCGATTTTGTTTTTTATTTTTTTTGCCATAATGATTTTATATCTGAATAGAAACGGTTGGGTTCTTCTACAAAGGGATAATGACCACCATTTTCATAAAGATATACCTTTCCACCAATGGTATCCCGTATCCAATTTGTTTCTTCTTCTGGATTTGTGAAATCGGGGTCCTTTAATCCCATGATGATGATGTGATTCCCTTTTGCATGGGCAAGTTCATTTTCACATTCCTCTTTTGGTGCAAATAACATAGAACGAAGTGCGACCATCCTTCCCTCTTCTTTTAAATTTTCTTTGAGTTTTTCCTTACGTTCCTCGATATCTTTTGGCGGTTGGATCGGAAAAAGAGATTCATAGAATTTTGCCCAAGCACTTGGCCCCCAAGGACCACGAAAGGCAATTTGTAACATAGATTTTAAACCCCAAGACATAGGTTCTTTGTCTCGAACAAAAGGTCCTGATAAAACCATTCCTAACACTCGTTTTTTTTCTTTGGACTGAATGTACACTGCTGATGCAGCTGTCATCGAATTGGCTATGATATAAACATTTTGCAGATTATTTTTCTGGATGAAAGAAAGAATATCCAAAGCAGTTTCCTTTGGTCCATAAGATGTAAAACTAACATCTGATTCACCCAATCCTCGCAAATCAAAGGTATATACATTTCCGTCGTTTTTTAATAAATGGACCAAATCAGAATAACTTTCCTTTCGATCTCCAATTCCAGGTAATAAAATAAAATTTTGTTTCCCTGATCCAGACTTGGTATACGCAATTTTTCCTTCTTCTAATGCGAAATAGGAAGTGATTGGTTTCTCGTTTTTTGGGAAATCATCTGCCCAAAGGCACAATGGGAAAAGAATCGGTAGTAAAATGGGGAAATAGTGGTAGTGAACTTTCATAAAACTAATATAATTAGTTTATTTAACTAATGCAATTAGTTTTTTATCATTTTTTTGATTTTGTGGTTCGATCACTAGAATTTTGTAAAAAAAAACGAGAATTCTTACTTGCTACGGTTCCAAATTTCCCCTATTTTAAACCCAACCACCTTAAACTCGGATTCAAAAAATTGCAGATCATATTTTACGACAAAGAAACCACCCGATTGAAATCGGAAAAAAAAGGGACAACAATCTTAGAAACTGCACTTAAACATGAATATCCATTGTACCATCTATGTGGTGGGAATGCAAAGTGTACCACTTGTCGTGTTTATGTTTCAGATGGAATTTCCAATTTAAGCAACCGAAACGAAAGGGAACAATTACTTGCAGATCGCAAAGGGTGGCCCAGCGAAATTCGATTAGCATGCCAAACCGAAGTGTTTGGAGACATTGGAGTGAGAAGAATCATTCGTGATAATAAAGATTTAAAAACAGTTACGAGTGAGTCCAAGTCTTCTAAAACCGGCGAAGAATGTTTTGCAGTCATTTTATTTTTGGACATCAAAGGTTTTACTTCTTTTACAGAATCCAATTTAGCTTATGATGTTGTATTTGTATTAAATCGTTTTTTTCATGAAATGAGTGAACCCATTCTCAACAATGGTGGTGAAATTGATAAATTCATTGGTGATGGAATTTTAGCATTTTTTCAAATTTCTAATGCAAAAGGGTCCAAACAATCCCAAGAAGAAGAGATCCAAAATCTCAAAACTGAAACAATGAAATCTGCTATTCGTGCTTGTTTACGAATGTTTGATCAATTACAGAAATTCAATATAGAAATGAAAGATCGTTTCAATTTTACATTTGATATTCGATTAGGACTACATGCAGGGAATGTCATTTATGGAGATATTGGCCATTCCGAGTTTAAGAGCCAAACCGTTTTAGGTGATGTAGTCAATGTGGCAAGTAGGCTCGAAGCATTAAATAAAAAAACAAACACCCGTTTTTTGGTATCTGATGTCATTTATGATACAATTGGTAAATTATTGTCCATTGATAAAAAAGTAATCACAAAACTGAGAGGAAAATCGGATGTGATGAAAGCATACTCTGTGATCGGCTTCAAAGAAAAAGATTCCATCCTACTTACCCAACAGTACTTTGATCAACTGAATACAAAATACCCCAATTGGATCCATAATTACGAAAACAATTTAGAAACTTTTCGAAACAAAAACGTAAATTTGGAAAATTCCTCAGCATCAAACGAAGGAGATTTGATTCCTTTACTCCAAATCTTAGAATCGATTGTTGATAAACTTGGCAACCCAAAATCTTTAAAAAAAGAAATTTCAAAATTAGCAAACCATTACAACATGTTGTCAATTCCAAGAGAAAACTTCTCCAAACTTGTTCCTGTATTATTAAATACATTGGAAGATACTTCTTCCGAGTTGTGGAACCATACGATTTCTTTGGTTTTAAAAGAAGTTTGGACCGATATCACCATTCAATTATTAGAATCTTAAAATAAACCTTGCAATCCAATGAAATTTGATTCAAATAATATCAAATTTCATTCATGCTATCAGAACCTAACAAACTATCCATTACTCAACATTTACTTCGATTCATTTCACAATTGTTTCACTCAAAACAAGGACCCTCGGCTATCCGATATAGTATATTATTACTCCTACTTGTCATAACATTCAATGGATTTAATGTATTCAATAGTTTTGTAGGTAGAGATTTTATTTCAGCTCTGGAACAAAAAAACTCTCAGTCATTTCTCCACTATGCCCTGTTGTATGGCGTCGTATTTATCATTTCATCAGGTATTGGAGCTATATATCGATTTATTGAGGAAAGACTGGGTGTACTATGGAGAGAGCAGTTAACTTGGAAATTTACAGAATCGTATTTAAGTGAAAAAACTTACCATTCCATTCTAAACAAAAAAGGTATCGAAAATCCTGACCAAAGGATCACAGATGATGTGAAAGCCTTCACCACAACTACTTTGTCTTTTATCCTACTGTTTTTAGGAGGAGTTTTTTCTGCTGTTTCGTTTGCAGGTGTACTTTGGAGTATCAATCCAATTTTATTTTTTGTTGCTGTACTCTATGCTATGATTGGAACCATTTCAACAATCCTTTTGGGTAAAGATTTGATTCGAATCAACTACAACCAACTCGATTTAGAAGCAAACTATAGGTCCGATTTACTTCATATCAAACAACATGCAGAGTCCATTGCCCTAACCCATCGTGAATTACGAATGTCCGTTCGATTAAAATCAAAATTGAAAAAACTAGTGACTAATTTCAAAAAATTAATATCTGTCAATTTTCGGTTAAGTCTTTTTACCAATAGTTACAATTATTTCATTCAAATCATTCCAATGTTACTTATAGCACCAAGTTATATGCGGGGAGAAATTCAATTTGGAGTGATTACACAAGCTGGACTTGCATTTACTACATTATTGAATGCTTTTTCTTTAATCGTCACCCAATTCCAATCAATTTCTTCATTTAGCGCTGTAGTAAAACGATTACAATCTTTAGATACTGCAATGGAAGAATCAATTTATACAGTAAAACAAAAAGAAAAAGAAAGTTTCCACTTAGATGAGATCATTTTTGATCAATTTAGTTTGTATGCAAATGACAAATCCAAATATATCATCCAAAACCTGAATCTAAAAATCAAAAGAAAAGAACGTTGGCTCATTACGTCGATTGATGAAAACACAAAACTGATCTTTTTTAGAACGCTAGCGGGTTTAAACAGACAAGACGAAGGTCGAATCTTAAAACCTAATCGTGAGGAAGTATTATTTTTACCAGAACAACCTTACCTTCCACCGGGAAGGTTACGTAATGTTATCGTTCCCGCAATTCTTGGGAATTCAATTCCAGACTCAAGGGTGATGAAAGAATTAAAAAACCATAATTTAGACACCCTTGTCAAACGATTAGGTGGATTATCAACACTCAAGGAATGGGACGACGAACTTTCATTAGCCGAAAAATTCAAAATTTCAACAATCAGAATCCAATTTGCAAAACCTAAGTTTGTAGTCATTGATAGACCAACTTCTAGTGTCGGAAAATTTGAAGTTTCGAAGGTCTTAAAGAATTTTCATTCTTTAGGAATCACTACCATCATACTAGCAAAAGGGGAAGAAACCGCACTTGAATATGATTACCACTTAAACTTTGGTCATTTTGGAAAATGGACATTGAATACTATGAGTCCATTCTTAAAGGAAAACTGATGTATCTACTCCATAACAAATCTGGACTCAAAATTAAAATTTTATCCAATCTTTCCATCCATTCTATTTTTTTTAATAACATATTCGTAAATTTGTATTTTGGAAACGAATTAGAAACAAGCCTTACCAATCTAACGATTGAATATAAAAATAATTCTCAAACATCCGTTATTCCTTTATTTTCTCCTTTTGGATCTCCCAAAATCAAAACTTCAGAAAACTCAATTTCCATCCAACGAAACATTGATGGTTTGGAAATCATCACAAAACTACAATTATACGAAACAATCAATTGTTGGAGAATGTACCCACAAGTGACTAATCTGAAAGATGATTCTGTGACGATTCGTTTCGTGAATACATGTGATCTTGGGCTTTGTGAAGTTTCTTCAGCAAAACTCAACGAAACATTTGTTTCGCAATACATCCACCATGAAATATTTGATACGAAAGACTTTGGCATTACCATTCTATCAAGACAGAATGAATCTGTATTTGGAAAACATCCAGCCTGTCTTACTTTTTCCGATCAAACGATCAACTCTTATGCGACAGACGGTAGGGATATTTTCCACCGAGGGAAATTGTCTAAGTTTCGCAACCGAAGGCTCCAAGGAGAACATTCGATGGTGGGGCTTAGTACAGAAACAATCAAAATAGAGCCGAACCAAGCATTTGGTTGCTATTTTTATTCTTTCCTCTTTGAAAACTTGGTTAGCATAGATCGTGTACCTTCTATCTCCGATACAATCAAACTTTGCCAAAAAGGTTGGGAGGCTTGTGATTTGGAAAGGGAAAATGAAGGAGAAACAAACCTTAGTTTGTTCCATCTTGGAGAAAGTATCGATGGTGGTCTTGTTAGAGAAAATCAATTAAAAGAACTATTTACGAATCCTTGGAGGAACATTGAATTCAGTAAGGAAGGAACCTTACTTTCTTTTTTTACCGAACAATCAAAACATGTGACACTCAAAGAAAAAGAAATCCTTTGCTTAAGACCTCAAGGGCAAATCCTTAGAACAGGCAACGGATATGGTCCCAATGAATCCTCGCTTACGACTACTTGTTATTTTGATGGAATCTTTCTTTCCCAACTCACACAAGGTCACACAAGTTTAAACCTTTTATTGTCTCGCAAAACAGGTGATTTAGGGATGAGTGTTTCCAAAGGCCTCCGTATTTTTTGTAAGGTAGATTCTGTTTGGAAACGATTGGGAAATCCATCCTACCAAACATGTTTACCCGATGTTTTGGTATGGGTGTATCTCCTCGAAGAAAATACAATTCAAATACAAGTAAAATCCGATCTAGATGATGCAATATCCTTATCCTTTATCCATTCGTTTGGTTCGCCACTGGAAGTTTTATTTTCCTTCTCTACGGGACTTGATGGCGAAAACGGTGATTTAGCATTACCACCTAACATAAAGATAGAAAAAGAATCGATTTTCATAACACCAAATCAGAAGAGTTCCCTTTATGAAAGATTGGATGGAAAAGGATTTCGAATTCATTCAGACCAGCTAACACGATTTTTAGTTTCTGATGATCGTTTGTTATTTGAAAAGGAAATGTCACTTGGTTTGCCTTATCTCACAATCAAAACAGAAATTCAATGCGAATTAAAGTTCAAAATTTACGGAGACTTGACTGATGAGAGAAAGAATAAAATGTCTTCTGTTCCCAAAAATACAAATTGGATCGAACACCAATCCCTTCTAAATTCTGCAATTACACTTAATGACGTAAAACTTTTAGAGATGATTGATATCTTACCTTGGTACAAACAAAATGCTGAAATTCATTTTTTAAATCCAAGAGGATTAGAACAATTTTCAGGTGGTGGTTGGGGAACAAGGGATGTATGCCAAGGAGCTTTTGAATTCCTTTTATCATCTGGAAATTTTTCTGCCATACGTGAATTACTCCTCCACGTTTTTTGCGAACAAAATGAAGACGGAGATTGGCCACAATGGTTTATGTTATACGAAAGGGACAAACACATTAGAGCAAGTGATTCCCATGGGGACATACTTTATTGGCCTATCATCAGCATGTTAACCTATTTAGAAAGAAGTAATGACAGGTCCATATTAGATGAAATTACCACTAACCGATCAAGAACTTCAAAACGGAGTATTTTAAAAGGGATTGAAATCACTTTAATCGAAATCAAAAATCGATTCGTTCAAAATACAATTTTACCTAAATACGGAAATGGTGATTGGAATGATTCGATGCAACCAAAGGAACTCTCTTTTCAATCCCAAGCGGTGAGCACCTGGACCGCGGAACTACAAAACCTACTCTTTCAAAAACTAATCTGGTTTTATGATTGGATCGGAAATGAGACCAAAAAATCGGAATACCAAACATTATTTCATACTCTAACAAAACAAATCCATTCCGAATGTATGGAAAATCATACCCTTGCAGGACTTGTTCAATTTCCTCCCAATGAAAAAAACATTTTTTTCTTACATCCCAAAGACACCATAACGAAAATTCAATACAGTATCCTTCCCATGATTTATGGGATCCTAGCAGATGTTTTCACATTGGAAGAAGCAGAATACCATTTAGAGATCATTAAACAACACTTAACTGGACCTGATGGAGTCCGTTTATTCAATAAACCAGTCCCATACCTAAAAGGAAATTCTACCTTTTTCAAACGAGCAGAAACAGCCAGTTATTTTGGAAGGGAAATTGGCCTTATGTACACTCATGCCCATTTGCGTTATTGTGAAGCACTTGCCTATATGGGTAAATCAAAGGAATTTTTCACACAATTGAATCTAACAAACCCAATCGGTATCTCAAAAAGGATTTCGCAAAGTCGTTTGAGGCAATCCAATTGTTACTACTCGAGTTCCGATGCATGTTTTTTGGATAGAGAAGAAGCAGAAAAAAATTACGAAATGTTATTGGAAGGGAAAATCCCACTCGAAGGAGGTTGGAGGGTTTATTCCAGTGGTCCTGGAATTTTCTTAAAATTATTTTATGAGTCTCTGTTAGGGATACAATTGTACCATGATGGAATCATTTTTGATCCTATAATGCCTATTGAATTGAATGGACTACAAATTTACTTCGAACGATTTGATACAAAATTCGAAATCACATACGACATTGGGTCAGAGAATGGATGTATTCATTCCATTCAATTCAATAGTGTTAACATTCCTTTGGAACGATTATCTAATCCATATCGATTGGGGGGATTCAAAGTGAATCAAGAAATGATTCTAAAGTATAAAAAAGAAGGAATCAATACTTTCATTATAAGAATCGAATAAAAAACGTATGAGTGATTCTTTCACACCCATACGTTATCCGATTTTTCCTTTTAGTAAGGAATGTTAAATGGCGTTTTTGCCTTTTTCGCCAGTTCTGATTCGAATCACATCTTCTAATGGAGTGATAAAAATCTTACCGTCACCGATTTTTCCATCACCACTTTTCGCTGCCTTTAAAATAGCATCTACAGTTGGTTTTACGAATTCATCATTTACAGCAATTTCCAATCTTACTTTTCTGAGAAGGTTCACTGTATATTCATGACCACGGAATACTTCTGTTTTTCCTTTTTGTTGTCCGTAACCTTGAACGTCAGATACTGTTAAACGATAAATTTCGTTTTTCGTTAACTCTGCTTTAACTTCTTCCAACTTATGCGGTTGGATGATTGCAATGATCATTTTCATAATGTTTAACTCCTATTTCCTTACCCACGAACTCGGATATTAAAATCTGGGTAAGCTTCTGCTCCATGTTCCCCAAGATCCAATCCACTCAATTCTTCTTCTTCACTCACTCGGATTCCACCTGCTAGTTTTAACACAAACCATAGGATGAGAGATACTACAAAAGTGAATCCACCGATTGCCAAAATTCCATAAAGCTGAGTAACGATGGAAGGAACTTTTACTCCTGCAGGAGCACCTTCGTAACCAAAGATGGCAACCGCTAAAGTTCCCCATATACCACAAACTAAGTGAACAGAAGTTGCTCCAACTGGATCATCAATTTTCATTTTATCAAAAAATAACACTGATAATACGACAAGCACTCCAGAAACCGCACCGATGATTGCTGCAGACGTTGGACTAACAATTGCACATGGAGCAGTGATACCCACAAGTCCAGCGAGTGTTCCGTTTAGAATCATACCAAGGTCTGGTTTTTTTAAGATGATCCAAGCAGTGACAGTTGATGCAAGTGCGCCAAGAGCTGCAGAGATGTTTGTTGTCACAATGACATGTGACATTGTGCTACCATCACCGACTCCCATCGTTGAACCAGGGTTAAATCCAAACCAACCGAGCCAAAGGATAAGAGTTCCTAAAGCAGCAGATGTCATGTTATGACCGAGGATAGGTTTGATACGTCCGTCTGGTAAGAATTTTCCTTTTCTTGCACCAAGAACAATAGCTCCCGCAAGGGCTGCCCAACCACCTACTGAGTGTACGACGGTGGAACCAGCAAAATCATGGAAACCAAGTCCTGCTAACCAACCACCACCCCATACCCAGTGGCCTGTGAAAGGATACATCACAGCGACAAGGATAAAAGAGAAAATCAAAAAGGAATGAAACTTAATTCGTTCGGCAACTGCTCCCGATACGATAGTAGCTGCAGTCGCTGCGAAAACGAGTTGGAAGAAAAATTTTGCAAGAAGAGGAACACCCGTCCAATTCATGGAAGAGTAAACACCTTTGTATTCATCTCCAATGGCAGGAGAGTTATCAAGACCACCTAGGAAAAATAATCCATCAGTTGCATAGAATGGAGTGCCGTCGCCAAACATGAGTCCCCATCCAATGGCCCAATAAGAGAAAGTTGCCGCTGCAAAAACGATAAAGTTTTTTGCTAAGATGTTAACTGTGTTTTTTGATTGTGCAAATCCTGATTCAACGAGAGCAAAACCAGCATTCATAAAGAACACCAACATACCTGCAACTAATACCCATAATGTGTCTAGTCCTACAGTTAATGTTTGGATTGCTTTTGCGGTTTCTTCTGCTGGGTTCGCGACGGTTGCAGCTTCATCTGCAAAAAGGAACATCGGAACTACCAGGAGAAGGAAGGCGATTGATTTGAAATATTGTTTCATATTGCCATGTATCCTTTCCATGTTATTTGCTGAAGAAGGATGCAAGATTGGTACCCGATGGGAAAAAACGATTCAAATTGTCCAAAAAAAATCAAGTGATGCCTAAAAACCCTCCAATATGCCTTAAAATCCAATCTGGTCATTTCGATCAGAAAACATATTTCTCTGGAACTCTTACTCAATCTGATGATTTCCAAAACAGAATGATTGATATTTAAGCAATCCGCCTTAGGAAATAAGATCTGCCTAAAAAAACCGATACAAGCAGACTCCATTCCCCCTCTAATAGGAGTGAATTCTGAACGTATCCGAATCTGTAACGACAAACCAATTCGTAACACTCAAAACTATGTCCTCTATTGGATGCAAGCTTACCGGCGATTTGATGCCAACCATGCATTCGAACATGCGGTAAAACTCGCTCGAGAATTGGGTAAAGAACTCATTGTGTATGAAGGTCTTCGAATGGATTACCCGTGGAACTCAGAACGAATTCACAAATTCATCTTGGAAGGTATGTTCGATAACCAAACAAGAGCAGACGAACTTGGTGTGAATTATTGGCCTTTTGTCGAAACTCCAAAAAATTTAGGAAAAGGTTTACTCAAGGAGATTTGTGAGAACGCATGTGTCATTGTCACTGATGATTTTCCCTGTTTTATCATTCCAGAACAAACAACAAGGTTAGCTAAAAAGATAGACTGCCAACTACTTTCAGTTGATGGCAATTCAATCATCCCTTTCTCTCGGTTTGCAAAACCAGCAAGTGCAGCAAGAATCCTTCGTTTATGGATCCATAAAGAACTAAACTCTAATTTCCCTACTCCCAGTAAACCCATTTGGAAAAAGGAGGACCTAACAAGTATCAGTGGAAAAACAAAACCAAATCAAAAAATTGGACTTTCAAATTCCATTGATTCGATCTTAAAAACTATCCCCTTCCAAAACCAAGTTTCACCTGTGAAAGATGTGAAAGGTGGCCGAAAGGAAGCCTTGCGATTGTTAGATGTGTTTATCAAAAAGAAGTTGGATTTGTATCTTACAAATCGATCAGAACCAAATCGACCTGAACAAACTGCAACCAGTGGTCTTTCCCCTTATTTACACTTTGGTTGGATTGGCCTTGAAGAAATTTTTTATGCGGTATTAAAACATAGTTCCAATGGAAAATGGAACCCAGAACGATTGAGCCATACAAAACCAGGTGATAGAGAAAATTTTTATTCTCCATCCGTTGCCACCAACCATTTTTTAGATGAATTGGTCACCTGGCGTGACATTGGCTATCTATTCTTCTGGAAAAACAAACCAAACAATATTACTCTAGGCGATTTGCCAGATTGGGTGAAAGAAAATTTTAAAAAACACAAAAAAGATCACAGGGAATATATTTATACATTAGAACAATTTGAATCCGCAAAAACCCATGATGAAATTTGGAATTCTGCACAAACTGAACTTGTTCAAACTGGTAGAATGCATAACTATATGCGAATGTTATGGGGAAAAAAAGTCATTGAATGGTCAAAGACCTATGAAGAAGCATTTACCATATTAGAACATCTAAATAACAAATATGCTTACGATGGTAGGAATCCAAATTCATATACAGGAATTTTATGGTGTTTTGGACTATTTGATAGACCATGGTTTCCCGAACGGAATGTATTTGGAAATGTACGTTTTATGTCTTCCGATTCAACAAAAAAGAAGTTTAAATTGAATTCCTATATGGAGTATATTGGTGAACTGAGTGGAAAATCCAACTCACTCTTCCCATGACAGAACCGTTCCAACCGATATTTGAAGAGAAAACGAATTTAAAAAGCGAATCAGTTTACGATTATTTTGTCATTCTATTCAATGATTCCATCCATGAGTTTTCGTATGTTGAAGACTGTTTGATGAAAATTTGTTTCAAAACAAAACGAGAAGCCAAAAAAATTGCAATGGAGGCTCATTCTAAAGGCAAAGCCATTTGTTTCCAAGGGAGTATGGAAGAATGTGAAACAGTTGCTGAAAATATGACAAACGCGAATCTTACTGTGAGTTATGGAGTATGAAAGAAACAAAAGAATTTTTTTTAGAAGAATTAAACAAACATAAAGATTTAAATAAGGCAAAATTTTTCCCTAGGTTTTTTAAAACAGGACCCGGTGAATATGGAGAAGGTGATTTATTCCTTGGTATCACTGTTCCCAAACAAAGATTAGTCGCCAAAAAGTTTGCACCAAAACTGAGTTTAGATGATTTACAATCTTTGATAGTTTCTCCTTACCATGAAGTCCGCCTCACAACTCTACTTATCCTCATACAAAAATACCAAACCAAAAAGATAACAGAGATTGAAAAAGAAAAAATTGTCAAATTTTATCTAAAAAACACAAAGTACATCAATAACTGGGATTTGGTGGATGTAAGTGCAGATAAAATCATAGGTGATTATTATTTTGATAAAAATAATGTTACCATTCAAAAACTAAAAAACTCCAAAGATTTATGGGAAAATCGTATCGCAATACTAAGTACATTCCATTGGATTCGAAAAGGTAGATTTAAAGAAACATTAATGTTATGCGAACATTTTTTAAATCACAATCATGATTTGATTCATAAAGCAACAGGTTGGATGTTACGTGAAATAGGCAAACGAGACATTCAAACTCTTCGAACGTTTCTCAAAAATCATGCAACAAAAATGCCTCGCACTATGTTACGTTATGCGATCGAAAAACTAACCACTTCCGAAAGGAAAAAGTGGTTAGAATTAAAAAAGGAGAACTAATCTCTGGGAAGTACCCTTGTGACAAAGTAAACTTTTACAGGTTCTGATTTTCCTTTTAAGTTTAACTCTTTTGTATCTTCATATTCAATGTATTTTTCTCCACCAGCAGCAAGAAAGGCAGCTTCCGATACAGCGACTTTACCTGGAATTCCATGACTTTCTAGTCTTGCAGCTGTATTCACGGCATCACCAATGACAGTGTAATCCATTCTTTTGACGGAACCAATGTTTCCAACAATTGCTTCCCCAAAATTGACACCAATTCGTAACCGGAATGTTCCTGGTTCCAAACCTAATTGTTCATTAATCTCAACCATTTTCTTTTGCATGTCCACCGCACAAGCTATGGCATGATATGCATCGAGGTCTGTTTGTTTTGGTGCTCCCCAAAATGCCATAATGGCATCCCCAATGAATTTGTCTAAAGTAGCTGAGTAATGAAATATCAAATCGGATAAGGACTCAAATATTGTATTTAAGTGGCTTAAAACGACACCTGGTGGATTTTTTTCAGCAAATGTTGTAAAACCAACTATATCTGAAAACAAAGTTGCTATGTCTTTCTCTTCTCCACCTAACTTAATGTTATCGGCAACTATCGTTTCCATAACTGCAGGCGAAAAATAACGAGACAATCTTTCTTTTTCTTCTTTTTGTTTTTCCACCATCTTACGTGAATCAATCATATTTTTCACAATAGACAAAGCAACAGAGATTGTGAAGGCTGCAAAGGCATAATCCTTTACAAATGTATGGCTTGGGTACCATTCCCATTGCATTTCCACAAAAACATCGTTTAACATAAGCATTATGAATGCAAAAAACCCGAAGGAAACAGTTCCCATCGAAGGAATTTTTCTCCCGAGGAAAAGAATATAAAACAATGCTCCACCAAGAAGGATTGTAAAAAAACTCCAATAAAAAAAGTATTTAGATAAAAAGAGTAAATTAGGAGCTAATAGAACTACAATTGCAGATACAATTCCTGCACCATCAATGTATCTATTTGTCAATTTAATCCAACCATTCCGAACATGTGCAAAACGTACGATAAAATTAAATAATAAATGCACAAGACCAACCCATGTTACATATTCCATTTTTTTAATCCAAAAACCATCACTCAAAATTGAATAAATGATTTGGCTCTGGAATAAGGTATTGAGGGCCATGAAGATTGAACCTAACGAGAAGTATATGGTGGCATTTTCTTCGTTTCGAAACAAAAATTGCCAATATAAATAAAAACATCCAAGTAATATGGTCAATACGATGACAAAAATTTTCTTAAAATCATTCCAATACTCAGCTCGTTCTGAATATTTGTATGAGGAAATGTAAAATTTATCATGGGATAATCCAGGACTCAATGGGTATTTCGCATACACTCGGACAGCAAGTACGTTTGGTTCATCAATTTTTAATAAGTGGAATGGAATTCGATAAAATCTAATTTTATCACTATAAAGAGATTTATCTTCTAATTGGACATTCGTGTCTGTATCAAGAAGTAATCCAGTTCCACCGATGTACTTACCATTCCAATACACTGCATCTGCCTGGCTAATCTGTCCAAGCCTTAAGCTTAAATTTCTAGATCTGAATTTATTTTGAATGTCACTACTCGTGATTGTGATCTCAGTCCGATACCAACCATATCCCTTGTATTTCTCCATATAATCAAAAAAACTTGGGAAATACAATTCTCCATCACCATCGGTCACCTTGTCCCAACCAGTTTGGATTTGAAATCCAGAAATCCAACCTGTCCGAACAGATTCCTCTAAGTTTGGTTGTGCATACGAAAAAACATGTGCTTTGATTTCACCTTCGTCTTCATCCAAATACAAATCATCCTCTGTGTTTTCCGTCACTCGAGGAGAATCACCTGGTTTGAAACTCCATTTATGAATTTCTTTTCCGAAGGAAGATTCAGATCTTAAATCTAAAATTTGATTCGTGAGTAATACTTGTGCCGAAACTTGCGAAAAGGAAAAAAGAAGAATGAAGGGAACAACAAACGTGGAAAAGAGTCTTTTCGAAAAAACCATGTCAGAAATCGTATTCAAAAGAAAAGGAACTGGCAAGTAGAAAACATTGGACAAAGTCAAAGTAGAAGGACTCAATTCCGACTTTTCGGGAATCGTAACTGCACCTAACGGAAAAAAGGTGGACATTTTTTTTGTCCATCCAGGTGACGAACTTGTAGTGGAATATGTCAAAAGACGACCACGCCAGAGGTCCTTAAAAATCCATGAAATCATCCGAAACCACAACTGGGATTTGGTAAAATGTGATGTGTTTGGCAATTGTGGTGGTTGTACTGGCCAACACATTCTGTACGAAACCCAATTGGAGTTAAAATTCCAACCAATCTTACAATTATTCCAAAAAGATTTAGGAATTTCCTTAAAACCAGTCCCTCAAGCAGAAACCTATGCTTACCGTTCCCGAATGGATTTTTCTGTTTTTCCCGGCCCTATCATTGGCCAAAGGCAACGTGGAAATTTTAGAAAAGTTGTGCCCATCAAACATTGTTCCATCCAATCAGCATGGGCAAACCAAGCATTACAGGATGTTCAGTCCGTTCTCGACCAAATGCCAGAAGTCATATGGGACAGAAAATCAGAAGTGGGAGGGCTAAAATACCTAACCATTCGTAAGGCACAAAATACCGAGGATGGAATTCTTATTTTTACATTCACGGAAGGGTATGAAACAGATCCCAAAATGCTATCGTTTCGAAATTTATGCCTTTCCCAATTGAAACAACCTTCTTTGCTTTTTTGTTACAACCGACCCAAATCAGAAGTTTCAGCCGTCGGTCGTCCTGAAATTTTACGTGGAAAAGATAGTTTTACAGAAATGGTACTTGGCCATCGGTTTGAAGTTCCATTTGATTCTTTTTTCCAACCAAACCCAAATGGATTTTTACCGATTTTAAATTTCATTCAGGAACGAATGACAAAGGATCAGTCAACTTTAATTGATTTGTTTTGTGGGAATGGTTTCTTTTCTTTGTTATACGGTGAACATTTCCATCATGTTGATGGCTACGAACTCACAGAATCTTCTATCGTAACAGCTTCTCAATTATTCCAAGAAACCTACCCTAACAAATCACATGCCTTTCAAGTGGCCAATTTATTTCTTTCTACAGACGGACTCAAAAAACAAGAGAATGCAAGTTTGATTCTTGACCCTCCAAGAGCCGGTGCCGGAAAACTAGTGAACCATTGGATCCGGGACTTTGGCCCTGAATTTGTATTCTATGTCTCTTGTAATCCTTATTCACAAAAAGAAGATGTGACTTTATTTTTGTCTGCTTATGACTATGTTGATGGAATTTTGATCGATCCTTATCCACATACACCCCATACGGAATCCGTGCTTTTCTTTCGTAGAAAACATAAATAAAATCCCTTTATCGATTTTCTATTTCTTCCGAAAATAGTAGGGAGGGAACTATGAAACAACGGACAGCGATTTTATTTTTTTGCATCGTCATTTTAGGACAAATCGGATGTTCAAGTGTAATGGTAACAAACTGGGCACCAGACGAATCCAATTTTAAATCGAGACCAGTAAGAGTACTTCTTGGTTACGCAAGTGACGAAGAAATTTTTAAGTCTTCAGGTGAAATCATTGTTAAAGATGCAAACGATCTTACGATTAAAAAAGCATATGATTTTTTATCCTTAAATCCTACAGCAATCAAAGCTCCCATATCAATACAAAGTAATTCCGAGTGGGTGGATTACAAAGGTGTGAGTTACCGTGGTAGTATTTTCCTCAAACCCATTGATGGAAAAGTCCTCATTATCAATATTGTTCCAGTTGAATTATACTTACTATCGGTTGTACCTTCCGAAGTAAGTGCTTCTTGGCCAAAAGAAGCCTTAAAAGCACAAGCCATCTGTGCGAGAACCTATGTTGTGAAAGAAATGTTAAATCGAAAAAAACAAGAGTATGATGTGGACACATCAACAAATACTCAAGTTTATAAAGGCAAAAATAAAGAACATAAAAATACAACCGAAGCAGTATTTGAAACGGAAGGTTTAATCCTCATTCACAAAGGCCAACCAATCCAAAGTTTTTTCCATTCGAATGCTGGCGGTTATACGGAAGATCCAGCAAATGTTTGGGGAAATTCTGTTGAATACTTAAAACCAGTTCCTTCTGAATACGATAAGGATGGGGATCAATATTCTTGGGAAGAAAAATGGAAAACCGATTATGTAAATAACAGCTTACGTGACTTAGGTGTTGGTGATATCCAAGATATAATCGTTGCCAATCGATTTCCAACTTCTCGTGTGAATGAATTAGAAATTATAGGAACAGCTGGAACCAAAAGAATCAAAGCTACAGAGTTCCGAAAAAAAATCGGCGCCACAAAACTAAAATCCACTCGGTTTGGAATTCGAAAAGAAGAGTCTGGAGATTTTTTTGTGAAAGGTTTAGGTTCTGGTCATGGTGTGGGAATGTCACAATGGGGAAGTTTTGCAATGGCAAAAAGTCAATTCAACCACAAAGAAATTTTACAACACTATTTCAAAGGAATTGAATTCGCAAGAATCGTTGCCAGATAAAGCTTAGATTTTGGTTTCCATCGTCAGAAGATTTTAAATTCTGACTTTAGGTCCCAAAACTTATGGCAACACTGGAAGAATACTTATCCCAAATCAAAGATCTGACGATTGTTCCGCCGGTCTTACTTTCCGTACTTTCCCTAGAAGATGATAACGAACTATCTTTTGGTGAATTAGAGAAAAAAGTCCAATCCGACCAAGTCCTAGTCGCAAGGCTTTTAAAATTAGCCAATTCTCCTTTTTTCTCCCGTGGAAATCCTGTTGCCAATATGAAACAAGTCATCACTCGGCTCGGTTTTAAAACTGTTCGCAGTATGGTGGCAATGTCCATGACCGATTCACTTTTTAGCCAAGGGAATTATAAAAAATTCCGTGATGAAGTTTGGGATCATTCCGTTGCGAAAGGAATTTTTGCCCAAATCCTATGTGAAGAAAAAAAATTCAAAAAAGAAGCCGAACTTGCCATCACTTGTGGACTCATGCAAGATTTAGGTCGTATTGTTTTGAATACCATTGATCGCAAAAAATATGTAGAAGTTTTAACAGAATTCCAAACAACAGATGTTAGCCTCATCACATTGGAAAAAAAGGCATATGGTGTAGATTCCTATGAAATGGGAAGTGCAGCGGCAAAACTTTGGAAAATGCCTTCGATCATCATCTCTTCCATTGAAGATTTATCAAAACCAATTGCAGAACAAACTTCACTTGGACAAACCATTGGTTTTGCTGGTGTGATTGCCAAACTGACTGGCCATGGAAAACAAGAACCAGATACGATTCAAAAATTTGAAGAGTACCGAAGTGTATTGGGTTTAGAAATTGAAGATATGAAAGTGTATGTAACGACAAAGGATGAAAAACTGAAAACAAACGAATTGTATCAGTTTTGTAGCACCTTATAGTATCATTAATTTGGTTTTACACTTAGTATTCTGTGTAAACCTTCTTTTCCTTTGATTTTGACTGGTTCCAATTCTTCATATCGGTATTTTTTAGAATATTCTTCCGGTAGATGGTTATATAATCCTTCTGAAACATAAACATGCATAGGCTTAGCCATTGATTCTAATCGGCTTGCCATGTTGACGGTATCCCCTACTGCTGTGTAAGAAAGTTTTTGGAACGAACCGACGTTTCCTACAATCACATTCCCAGATGCCACACCAATTCCAATTTGCGGAGTAAATCCATAAATTTGATTCCATTTGGGTTGCCATAATTCAAATACTTGCAACATTTCTAATGCACAATCGAGAGCATTTTGTCTATGCTCTTCTTGAAAAACTGGTGCACCAAACAAACACATGATGGAATCGCCAATATATTTATCGATCATACCACCATAACCTAAAATCACTTCTGTCATAGCAGTGAAATATTCATTCAAAAAGGAAATTACATGTTCAGGTTTCATTTTTTCAGATAAGGATGTATAACCACGTATATCAGAAAACAATACAGAAACTTCTTGTTCTTTCCCTTTTTGATCTAATGATAAAGTATTATTCATTAAACTTTCAACGATGATAGGATCAACATACATCCCAAATACGTTTTGCATTTTCTTTTTTTCAAACTCTAAGCTTAACTTTTCTTCATACTCTTTCTCAAGTTCCTTTTTAAACTTTTTAACCATCGTATTCAAATCTTGAATTTCTGATTGGTTCATTCCATACAGATCTTGGAAACGTTTCAAACTATCATCCATCTGGATGGAGACTACTTTTTTACGGTAAATTTCCCGGAACAAATTACGGAATCGATGTTCTAAAATATTTTTCTTTAACCGACGTTTGCTGAAGTATTCATTGATACCTAATTGAAACGCAAGGATCGGGAGTTGTTTTCCTTCGGCCTTGGTAAACACAACCACTGGAAGTTCGGAAGGACCGGCCATATCCATTATTTTCTCTAAGATTGATTCAGAAGATTCCTCTAATTCTGGGAATTGAATTTCAGTGATGAGAAGGTCATACTGGACTTTTTTAATTTCCTCAGCTCCATTCTCAAAAATAGAACGCCAAGTCAATTCAATGTATTCACCAAACCACTCCACGAGTAATTGGGAAATGGTATCGTATGATTTTTTCTGTGGTTCTAAAACCAACACTCTGACTATTTCTTCTTTTTCTAATTCCACGCGCCTTATTTTTCACTCTCTAAAAATTTGTGAAGCGCCTCTTGGAAATTGAAGGAAAATCTTCCTAATAACAAACGAAAGGCTTGTAAAATGACATCTGGTCTTGGGGGATCTCCTGAAATATATAAGTCTGGTTCTTTTGGTAACTTTCCTTGAGGGAAAAGTCCACCACTGACAGCTTCGGTCCCACAAGCAACCAAGGCTTTGGGTTCACTGATGACATCCCATGCAGTTTGCAACGGAGCTACCATATTTTCGCTGACAGGCCCAGAAAACACGATGGCGTCAGCATGTTTCGGACTTGCAACACATCGAATCCCTTCTCGTTCGGAATCAAACACGGAATTGTAGGAGGCATTTAGTTCCGATTCAACTGTATTGTTTCCGCCTGCTGCAACTTCTCTGTATAAAAAACCACGGTTTTGTGTTAAGGCGCGGAATCGTTTTTGGTTTTCCGTGAGTGTAAACTTAGTTTGGTTGGGTAAGTCCAATTTTCCATTTTTGTAGGTCGTGTAAAATTCCTCTCGGTGTAAAACGAAAGTGTATATAAATCCTGAATTACGAAGTTTACCATCCGGGCAAATTTCTACACAAAGTCCACATTGAAGGCATTTTCCATAATCCATTTCAAGTTGGTCTCCACCTTTCCTAAGGATCACCTTTGTTGGACAATGGGTTTCACAATCCTTACAACTTCCACATCCGTTCTCCATAACCTTCGAAGGAACTGGTATTCCTCTTTGGTTCGGATGTACATAGGAAGTTTTCTCGAAATTGAGAACATTTTTTTTAGAGAAAAAATTCTTTAATTCAAATAAAAAACTCATAAGTCAAATCCAACATAACTGAGATTAAATGATTTATTGTTCAAGGGAAAATCGCTTACTTGTTCTCCTCGGACTGCTAACTCAAGTGCATGCCAATTTAATACAGAAGGATCGCGAATATAAGAATTAATTACGAAACCTTTTTCATCGATGTTTAGGGCAACTAACAAAGGTCCCCTCCATGCTTCCAATGCGGAATAATAAATTCCGGGTTGTAAACTTTTTTCTTTTAGTTTCTTTGATGTTCTATTCTCTTGTGATTTCCAAATCAAATCCCAATCTACTTCTTCTACTTTTTCCTCTATCCAACGTAGCGACTGTTCAATCTCTGCATATCGAAGGTACATCCGAGCCCAAACATCACCATTGTAATGATGGTGTTCTTCCTTTATTGGAAGTGGTTTCCAATCCGGGTAATCTGGGTGATTGATTCGTAAATCTTCAATAACTCCAGCCATTCTAGAAACCATTCCAACAAAACCGTGTTTTTGAACATCGGATTCCGAAATAAAGCCACAACCTTGCATTCTTTCCTTAAGAGTCGAGATGGAGAGAGCTCTTAGAATCTGAGGCCGAATTCTAGAGTGATATACCTTTTTTAACTGGTAAAAAGCATCTTTAGCTTGTTTGGCGTCAATTCGCTGATTCAAAAAGAGTTTGCCAGGACGAATTACTGATTTCCCAAAACGGTGCCCTGTCCAAGTCTCCATAAGTCCAAGTGCAGCGCCTCTATCGGTAACACAAACTCCATATAACGGATAATAGCCGATATCTTCCGAAATTCCACCTAAGTCACCTATGTGGACGGCAATTCTTTCCAACTCAATAAGTAAAGATCGAAATAAACGAATATCTTTTGGTACTGAGATTTTATAAAAATCTTCATATAACTTTGAAAAAGCTAAAGCATATCCAATACTTGTATCACCAGATATCATTTCTGAATATGGCATAACCTGTTCCATCGACTTACCAACTAAAACATCTTGTATACCTCGTTTTTGGTAACCAAGACGAATGGTTAGATGCCGAATCACTTCTCCCTCTACAACAAATCGAAAATGACCTGGTTCTATGATGCCTGCGTGGATGGGACCAACAGCATGTGAATAATGATCAATTGAGAAAGGAACAGACAATCCATGATAAGCTAAATCACGTATCACTCCAGATTTTTGGTGTAAGGATAAAATTTTTCCTCTTTGGTCGGACAAATAATCCTCTTCCTTTAAAGCAGAATAATCTTCATACCCCATATCTTGACCAAAAGAATGCCTTACCAACCAAATCGGATATTGATCATCCAATAAAAAATCAATCGTACTTTTTTTGGATCGTTCCTCTTCCATAACGACACTCTGATTCTCATGAATGAATTGAAAATACGATCCGTTAAAATGAGTGATGCCTGTAATTTTCTTCATATGTATTTCGCCATCAAATAATACATGCCATATGCACCAACCGAGATGGTGAAAAGTAAACTAAACCAAAAAAAATAAAACCTTAATTGTAATGTTCCATATACTTCAGAATTAAAATCTCGATTCTCTAGCCTTACCATAGGTAAAACTTTATTCAGAGAAACAAAAAAGAAAACGGATCCCAAAATTGGGAATATAAATAAGTAAAATTGTTTCTTCATAATTGCGATCTCAATGATTTTTAAATCCAAAACAAAAACAGGAGAAAGAGGGAATACAAATGCAATCAGCAATGCCAATAAATAAACATACAATGCTTTATGGCTCAACATGGTTCCATTCAGAATCTGAGAAATATTTCGTTTCCCCGCATCCATTCTTAATATTCCCATAGACAAAAAAACAAGAAGTTTAACCAGAACTGTTGTAGCGAGTAAATAGTAAAAAACATCATCAGAAATATCCAACCATAAAAAAAGAGTTAACATTCCTGTATGGAAAAGTGCAACCTTAGCAGAAATACGTCGAATGTCATCTCGAGAGACTAACATTAAAGTTGAATATAAAATCGTTAGTATTCCGATGAATAATAAACCATTAGAAGCATTGATCAAGTGTAGATTTAATTCATTTTCCAATTTAATCAACGGTCGAATGGCAAGAACTACACTAACAGGGACAAACGAAGCGATCAAAGAAGAAATTTGACTAGGACTTTCTGCATATGTATCACCGACCCAAAAATGATTTGGCACCAAACCCAACTTTCCGCTATACCCATATATCGTTAAAAGGATACCTGTTTCAATCAGAAGACCAGATTGGCCTTCTAACCCAAGTTTAAGGGAAGAAAAATCTAAGTTTTGTAAGGGAGTGGATGCAAAAAGTAGTATCACAATTCCTAAAAAAGCCAAACCAAGAGCATAGGAATTAATCAATAAAAATTTCCATCCAACATGGAAGGATCGTTCTGTTCCACTTGAAGAAATCAATAACGCTCCAAATAAAGTGGAAGCTTCAATCAAAATCCATTTTAATACAATGTTATCTGTAAACCAAGAATAAAACAATACAGTAAAAAAACATATTTTGAGTAAACTCCACAACCAAATCCTTGTTTGTCCTTTGGTTGGAGCAAAAATAGAAATCAAAAATATAACTACAAAAGTAATAATACCGGACAAATAGAATACGATTTCCATCATAACTTTCTTTCCTTTACATGCATATGAGGCGAAAGTTGCAATATTCCTCCCGAAACAATTACCAATATTGCATCCAAAAATGATCCAAATTCCAAGCCAAATGGCAACCCTTTATCCAATACCATAGTTAGAACAAATATTCCATTTTCAAAAACACAAAAACCAGCAATTAAAGCCAACCAATTCCGCCTAACAACAAAGCACAAAATACCTACATATACCAATAAAATAACATATATTAATGCAATTTTATGAACAGGGATCGACAAGAGGGGAACACCATCTGTAATTTTTACCGCAAGAACCAATCCTAAAACCATAAATAATAGTGTTGCTAAGTAACCAAAACGTGGGGTCGTACTCTCATTCATTTTTGATTTATTCGCAGTCCAATTTAAAATCCATGGAGTCAACAATCCTTTAAAAAGTACAACCAACATAATCAGAGAGATGGCATGTTGCCAATCACCTTCATGTGTCTGTATTACAGGAAAGATCAATAAAAAACCTTGAAGACTTAAAAATAAAATAATTCTACTTAATCGGTTTTCAACTAAGACAACAATCCCAGACAATAGTAATAATAAATAAACAAAATCGTATATCATTGAATTATCCTATGAAAGTTTAACTAGTGTTCCCAATATCAAAATAGCAATAAAGGCTAGTCCCATAAATTCAGGTATCCAAGTCCATTTCCTTCGAACACTATTTGCTTCCCAAAAACCTATCAAAATCGCCAAAAACACCACTGCAGGTAAAATCAAAAATTCTTGATTGATACCATTCAAATACTTGGATTTAAAAAGTTTTGAATGTTCTAATGCTAACTTTACTAAAAATACTAGTAATGCAGAAAGTTTAACAGAACTAGCTAATTCAAAAAATGCCAATTGTCGACCAGACGCTTCCAAAATCATTGCTTCATGAACCATTGTTAACTCTAGATGAGTTCTCGGATCATCAAATGGAGGTTTTGCTAATTCCGCAAGAATTGCGATAAAGGATAATGATAAAAATAGTAATCCTATCAATATTCCTTGAGGAGTTTCTGAAATTTCGATATGGGATTGCGCAGCAAGTATCATGAGTATAAAAGTTGGCTCTACCATCACTGACAATAAAATTTCTCTACCCGATGCCATGCCACCAAAGGAAGTTGCACCTTCCATCGCAAAACCAATATAAGCAAATCGATATAATGCTAAAAAAAATGGAATTAAAATAAATGGTGCCCATTCAAAGAGAACGATACTCCATATCATCAATGATGAATAAATTACAATCCTAGGAGCTAACTTTGAAATAGAAGAAAAGTTGTTGTTTACAACTGGAACTTTCAAAAACGATTTACAAATTTCCAAATAAAATTGGATTACTTTTGGGCCACGCCTACCTTGTGCATATGCTCTTACTTTGCGAAAAATACCTGTTAACAAAAATGGAAGGCATACAAATAAAATAACTAAGTAAACAAAATGAATGTAGGTCTCCATGATGTTATCCTTTAAAATTGCCGAAAATTAGTAGTGAAAAAATGAAGATCAAAAACATAGATGAAATCGCCAAATATTTACTAATATCTTCTTCCTTAGGTTCATTTGTTGAATAAACAAATTTGGTACCAAAATTAAATATAAATGTCAGAGAATTGATAATCAAATTATCAACTATCGAATCTCCCATCTTATTCACAAAATACCTTCCCAAAGAATTTTTCAGTGGTTTGGAAAAAACAGTCGAAGGAACTGAAAGTTCGTGTCCCGAATAACCCCCACCACAATCCCAAGTTTTTCGTTTTAAGTCTGATATTTTCACCCGATTCAAACGATCATAAAAATAAAAAAACATTATAATTAAAATTGTAACCATCGATACAAAAGAAATATTCCAAAACCAATCGATCAATTGTTGATCAGCAAACGGTTTTAACATGGGTAACTCAACAAATAATGGCAATGCGAGTGGAAATAGATAAATCATAAAGGCGAGACTTAATAGAGAAATGTATAACCAACGTTTTTGCATATCCCCAAACGGAAGTAAGTTCATATTGTTCCGTGGAATAGACAAAAACATTGTTATATACAATTTAATATGTGTAAATCCACCGAGAACGATTCCAAAAAAGATGAAAATCATTGAAGGCAACAAAAACACTGAACGACCAATCGGTAGATCTAATATTCTGGCATTTAAATAAAAGTATGTTGCTTCCGAAACAAAACCTATGGTGCCTGGTAATACAGCATAACTAAAAGTGCCAGCTCCTAATAGTAACGGCGATATTCCAAGTAATCTACCGATACCTTTCAATTCATCACTGTTGTTTGAATTAATAAGTCTTGAAACCATTCCTATTGAAAAAAGTTGAAACGTTTTCGAGAAAGAATGATGGAGTAAACTTAGAAAGAACAAAATCCTAAATGAGTTACTTAAATTCATTAAGTCGGTATCACCGGAAAACTGAAACATTCCCGTTATAATCAAACATAACCATAAAAAATTAAGTGATTCAATAGAACTATAAGCTAATGATATTTTTGGATCTTTATGAAAAAAACTTGTGATACCACCGAAAAATATACCCAAGGCAGCTAACGGAAATAATACTTGATATATGATTGGATCCAACTGATTCGGTAGGACATAACGATAAAATAATAATAAAGGAAATATTTCTAAAACACCTGCAAAAGATCCGAGAGCATGTGACGGTCCTCCTTCATTTACCTTAGGTAACCAAATATGAAAACCAGAGAATCCAGATTTAATTAGAAGTCCAATTAACAATAATATAATTCCAATATTATCACCATCTGGTAACATCACCCAAGCAGATAAAAATAAAGCAGAAATACCTGACGCTAAAAGTAAAGATCCTAAACTCTCGATTTGTTTTTTCCCATATTCGGTACCCGAATAAATCAGAATGGTCGAAAATGAGGTGATTTCAAGAGCTATCGGCATCATCAATGATTTACCAGAGATATAACAAATACCCAATGCAGACCAAAAAACTGCATAACCAACTGTTACTTTATTTTTCTCCTTTGGTTCATATGATTGGACAAGCATAAACGATGAAAATCCTATGTAAGCTTGGATAAAAAGACCAACTAATATAGGGAAGTCGACAGATAAAATATCTTCGTTACTTATGATTAGAATGAGGAGTGGTGACAAAGCCGCAATCCCAACAACGAAAGATCTCAAAATCGATATACGTTTATCTTCTAACATAAGTTGACCAAAATTTAAATCCTAGATAGAGAATCATTTGATTTTTTAGGAGTTCTTCTAAACTAAATTAGGACGAACGAAAGTATTGTTTTCTAAATACTCTAAGAGTAAAAATACATTTGATCGCCGCAATTTGATTCAAAATACCTCTTAGCCAATAGAAGACATACCAGTTCCATATTCACAAACGAATTTTTTGATTTTTTCACTGAGTGAAAAAAAACTGAGAGTTCCCCTACTCCATTTTAGAATTATAACAAAATGGACATTCCTCTGCTTTTAAAAACCCAAAAAAGGTTCTAAAAAACAAACTGGCACTCTCCGTTTCCGATCCAAATGGAGCTTTTAACTGTCCTATTATAAGGAAGTGGTTCGAGACAAATTGGTGAAATTGGCAAATCAAAGATGAATTATGCAATTGATGTAAAAAATCTGAAAAAAAGCTACAAACAAGGTTCCCTCACGATACCTGTGTTACAGAATCTCCACATTAAAATTCCTGCAAAACAATTCGTTACACTCATGGGTCCGTCTGGGAGTGGAAAATCTACCTTGTTAAATATCCTTTCTGCCATCGAGACCGCTGATGAAGGGAGTGTTCAAATTTTTGGTCAAGAAATGGTAGGCGCATCTGAAGGTAAGCTAACAGAATATAGGAGAGACCAAATTGGAATCGTTTTCCAGTTCTTTCATTTATTTCCCTATCTCACGGCAGTGGAAAATGTCTCAATCCCCCTACTCCTAGCGGGAAAGAGTAAAAAATTCGCTGAGAGAAAATCTAGAGAAATTTTGGACATCGTTGGATTAAACCATCGGTGGAATTTTACACCAAAAGAAATGTCAGGAGGCGAAAAACAAAGAGTTTCGATTGCCAGATCGATTGTTCATGAACCGAAGATTATTTTTGGTGATGAGCCCACTGGAAATCTAGATTCAAAATCCTCCGAACAAGTTTTAGAATTATTCCAAAAATGTGTCTCCGAGCTAGGGATAACTGTTTTTATAGTAACTCACAACGAAGAAATCGGAAAATCAGGAAATTCAAACTATCATATGTTAGATGGATCTTTAATCAAAAAATGATTCATTTATATTTGAATTTCATTTTTGGTTATTTGAAGAATAATCGAAGCAAAGTGTTTTTTAATTTAGTTAGTATAACACTTGGAATCGCATTATTTGTCAGTACCCAAATTAACGGATGGAAAGCTGAAAAAAGTTTAGTAGACCAAACAATTGGTTTCAATTCACAAAATATGATCGGGAGATATGTACCGAATGCAACGCACAGTAGAGTTGATTCAAAAACATTACGTTCATTAGACTCAAATTTGCCAGAAGTTTTCCATATTGAACCAGAGTTGTTCATAAAAGGATATACAACGTTTACTGACAATCAATCGTTAAGTTTTCCAATTATAGGCAGAGATCTAATTACATTCAATATCAACTCGAACCATCAAATCAATAGGCAAAAATTCCCTAAGTATTTTGTTAGCAATTCTTTACTACAGAAAATCAAACACGAGAACAAGCATGTTTCCCTAAATTTATGTAATCAAATCCTAACGATCAATTTTGCTGATACAATGCCAATAGAGAGTGACGGATTATTCATTGTAACAGATATTGAACGATTACAATCAATCTGTGAATTAAAAAATACATTTACTACAATCAACATCTTAATTCAAAATGAAGCAAGATTCGAATCCTGGAATGTTAACTTCACTCAATTGTTCAGAAACCAAAATTGGAAATTTGAAACAATAGATGAGATTAAAGAAAGAGCCGGAGTTGCTCTTGCTTCCTTGAAAATAAACTTAACAATCATCTCTCTAGTTTCAGTCCTTATTTCTTTTTTTATGGTTTCGAATATTTATACTGGAATTTTTTTATCACGTAAAACTGAATTTGGTATCTTACTTTCAATAGGCGGATCTCGTTTAAATAACTTTTTTCTGTTTATGACTCTCGCTTTACTTTTAGGCTTAATTGGCGGAATCATTGGGACTTTCGTAGGGATCACATTCGCAAATTTAATTTTTTTTCAAACTTCGACTACATTGACTGATTCCTCCCAATTAGAATCATACAGAGCATTCCCAATTATGATTGTATTATATGGAATATTCTTATCCATTGCTGGCTCAATATTGAGTGCATTATTCAATGCAATAAAAGCTTATAACATCTTACCAATCGAATTACTGAAGGAAAGGAATGAAGCACCAACAAAACCGGAAATTTCCTTACAATTAAAATGGTTTCTCTCATTTTTTCTCATATTTTTAGGGATTGCCATCGGGTGCATAAAGATTCAAAAACAGATTCTACCAGGACTACTAGGTGTTTCTCTTGTTATACTTGGTTTCATTTTGATAAATTACGTTTCGATTCCCTTAATAGTGAAATGGATATCGAAATCTTTCGAACAGTTCAATCTATCAACCAGTTTCCATTTAGCAATAAAAGAAATTGAAATGGAAGCATGGAAAAATGGTTTAACTATCTCTACGATTATGTTAGCAACGTCCTTAGTATTTACATTATCTAGTTTGACATTAAGTTATGAGAATTCACTAAAGAAGTGGATACAGGAAGAAAACCAATCTGATTTTTCATTAATTAATGAAAAAAAATTAAACTCAGGTGAACCGGGAGTTTCAATTCACCTACTAAATGAATTAGAAAAGACAAACTTATTTAGCAAGGTTGAACCATTTTTTATAAATTCCAAATTTATTGTTAACGGAAAATATTACACTTTACATGTATTAAACTTTAAAGAAAACGAAAACAAAGATGGAATTTTTGTTTCAAAGAACTTATGTTATCTTGAAAAAATCTGTAAAGAGAGTCCATTAAAAGTCAACACCCCCAATAAAGGTATAATTAGCCTAAAAGTACAAGATGAAAAAGAAAATTTTTTCTCCGAGAGAGGAACTATTATTATGGATTTTTCATTATACAAATCATTATTTCCAATCCAAGAATTAAACTCTATTCGATTATCCATTTCCGATTTATCCAAGAAAGATGAGGCATTACTTAAAATGAAACAGCTCGCGAGTGAAAACGAACTCATTTACTTGGACCAAGAAAAACTGAAAGAACTCTATTTAATGGGTATGAATCGGGTTTTTTCTGTGCTAGATTCACTAAAACTCACAGCGATTCTTATTTCACTTTTATCCTTAGCCACCTCAATTTTTTATTATGTAAAAGAAAAATCTAAAATTCTAGCTGGTTTAAAAGCGATAGGAATGAATTTCTTACAAATATTTTTATTATTATTCTACCAAACTCTATTTCTATTATTTGCTGGAATGACTTCTGGAATTTTAAATAGCCTAATTCTTTCACCGATTGTCATATTTGGAATTAACCAAAATGCATTTGGTTGGAATTTGATTTTCACATACCCAGTTCACTTTGTAGCGAATCTACCGATCTTAATACTTTTATATGCAACGATTATAACGATTATCCCTTTTTATTTTGTTTACAGAATGAAGATTTCAAAAGAGTTGAATTACGAATAATTCTTTACCAAAAATATACCTTACTTAATTTTAAGACATGGCAGGAAGTATTAAAGTTTGTTTGGATCTCGCAGACATGATTCGAAAGGAGAATTTAGAATCTCGAGAAAAAATTCCAACTTCTGATACCCATTTAAGAGTTTGGTCATCCCAACTTGCTCGCACAGAAGAAGATATTCGGAAACTTTTAACTTCACTCAGAGATAGTCACTACATATTCATAGTATCTATTGTATCACCAGACCCTAATTTGTTTGTATATGGTGAAGATGCTTATGTATTTGCTGAACCATTCATTCTGAATGAATTAAAAAAACATTCAGAAGAATCATTGGAAAAACTTTATGAAGCGAGTAATTACAAACGAAAATCCGCATTTCAAATCACTCGAGAATTGTTTCCAAAAATAAAAGAATTTAACAACACTCCTTTAGGTCGTTCAATTAACTTATCCGTGATGTTGGAAGAATTTCAAAGGATGTTGACTGCTCAAAGTTACGAATATACTGACCAGTGGAGAAGAAATAAACTTCAGGAAATATATAAAGACGAAGTATTAGTTGCAGAGGAATTAGCAAATAGTGCAAACTTCAGAGAGACTGATCCAACTAAAAGGGCAATCGACCAATTAAAAGACCAAGCACCAAAAGAGAAAATTGATTCAAATTGGGTAAAGGCGAAAGAGAACTTTTCCACTGAGTTTTTACTTAGAGTTCATTTCAGAAAATATGAATTTGATATTGTAAAAAAATTAATACAAAGTGGGAAATTAAAGGAAGAAAAAGACATCAAATATGTCCGAGATACAATCCAGCTAATGGAGAGTAGAATGGAACAAGACAATCTATTAAAACGATATGCTAACGAAATGATTGAGCTCAGGCGTTATGCCCAAGCCAAATTAAATATGATCCGCCAAGGAGTTGGTTCAAAACAGTGACCTTATATAACAATCGTATTAACTTTTAAACCAACCCACTTTTTCAAGTTGAGTGTATACTTGAAAGAAAAATACAACTAAACTAATAAAGATCAATCTTCGTTTTAAAGTAAACTTACTATCAATATGATTTTCCTTTTCTGGAGCATAAAGTAAGTATATAATTAAATTAATATTAAAAAATAAACCAAGAAACTCAGGATTTAGAATCGGAAATTTTACTTTTACCACAGGAATGTAGAGCATCAATAGGGCAATCATACTTGGTATGAAATATATAGGAGTTTTTCGATTCCACAAACTATCGTCTGTTAAATCTTCCTCTTTTTTAATTCCTGAAATATTCTCTAAGATCGAAATCAATTCCTCTCGATTTTTAATATTTACAATTGGATGGATTTTTTCCTTCGTTTCTAAAATAACACGATCATAACCACGGAACTTATCCAATGTGATTTTTTCTAAATCCTTGATACGAATCGATGCACAATTGCCATTTGAATCAAATTGTTTGAGTAATCCACCTTCTAACTCCACTTTTCCACTCGAAAGAATTTCAATTTGTTTTAAATAATTCCTTCGAAGAAACCAAAAGAAAAGAGCCAGAAGTGGTACAAATAATGTGAAAAACTGTATTCGTCCCTCGACTGGAATTTGCAGACTATTATAAGCAACGAATAGTAGAAATAGTATTACGATAGTCCAAGTACGGGTCAGTAATTTTTTGCGAAAATATGTTACATCATAGGTGAACGTCTTTTTTTCACTCATTAGAAAAACTCACTCTTTTTAAAAATGGAAGCCATGGAAACATTTTCTTTCTCCAAATTTTCCCTTCCACCTTCCTCACGATCGAGGATACAAATTCCATTTGTGACACTAATACCCGCATCCCTCAAAACTTTAACAGCTTTTAATGTGGAACCACCGGTTGTGATCACATCATCAACAACCAAACAAGATTTCACTTCTTTCCAAAATCCTTCAATTTGTTGTCCTGTTCCATGACCCTTGGACTCTTTTCTTACAACAAGTGGAAAAATCGTTTTGCCCCTCTTTCCATAAGCCAAAGAAATAGCGTATGCTATGGGATCAGCACCTAAAGTTAAGCCTCCGATCGCTTGGAATTCTACATTTAATTTTGGAATTATTTCATCAATAAAACAGTCTGCTATAATTGCCAATCGTTCAGGATGGAGGGTTACCTCCTTACAATTAAAATAATGTTGGGATTCTAATCCACTGGCAAGGCGAAAGGGTGTTTCGGAAAAACGATACACATGGGTTTTCATCCAGGAAAATAATTGATCACGATATGTATGGGACATATTCTAATTATTTTCCTTCTATCGTCCTGAATACACAATTTTAATGATCCATCCTAAGTAGAAATTCCCTTCCTGTAACAGATCTACGAAATAAGGAAATCGATACCCAACTTTCTGGCTGGCTATTGGAAAGGGACATGATTCCCGTCCTAACCAAATATTCCTTCCTGAATCAGAAATCATTTAGTTAGCCAAGGGATTTGTAATTATTTTATTTTTGGAGATTTTACATTAAGGAAAATTTTACATTGAGTGTAATATTTCATTGACTGTAATTATTTGTTTAAGGTAAATTTATGATCAAGTAATATTTATCTTTCTCGAATCTGCTATATGGTACATTACCAAGCAGTTTTGAATTTTGAAAACGGATTCTGGGAATAATGTAACGACTCTTTTCTCAAATTCCTTCTGCAATGAAGGTTTTTAGGACCAAAAAGGAAAAAAAAGTAACTATGGAAAAGAAGATGTTGAACCGATTACCATTGCGAATTCGAAAAAAGCAAAATACCGAAGAATTGATACTTCTAGTTGCGAAACAATTGTTTCAAAAAAAGGGATTCTCTCAGGTCACAGTTCCTGAAATAGCTGATGAGGCCGATGTCTCGGTAAAAACAATTTTCAATTACTTTGGGGCAAAGGAAGAATTAGCATTTCGAGAGGAAGTTCAATTCTGTGACCAACTCATCCTTTGTCTTTTGTCTCGAAAGGAAAATCAGTCCGTTTTTGATGCTTTCCAAGAATTCATTTGGTCACTCATACAGTCTATTGACCCTGACCAACTCATCGAATCATTACCTGGATTTCATTCTTGGATGGATGACCCTGCTTTGGAACAAAGGTACCTTCGGTTATGGGAAAATTATGAAAAACGGATTACCGATGCTTTGCAATTGGAATTTGGTCATGTTGAATTCGATCCAACCTTGCGGGTGATTGCCTGCCAAATGGTGTCTGTTATTAAGACACTTGGCTCAAAGGATTTCAAAAACTATCTAAAACCCATCCCGATGGCGCTTCGTTATCGGGCACTGGAAAAATGGACCCTAAGATCCCTCGAACTACTTTCGGGGATCCGGGACCATCTTCAGAAAAACGACTAGTTAGCTCGATTTTTATCAGCTAAAGTTCCTAAAAACAAAACAATCTTCTTTGTTTCTTCTTCAGAAAGATTGATTCCTAATTGGTGGTAAGCCATTTTTTGAACAGCTTCTTCAATTGTCGCAATTTTTCCATCATGGAAATAAGGGCCAGTTAAAGTGATGTTTCTTAAACTAGGAACTTTAAAAACAAATTTATCTTCGGGTTTTTTGGTAACGTTAAAACGTCCCAAATCTTCAGTTTTGTATTCATTTACTAAACCTACTTTTCTGTAAGAATTCCCTCCGAGTAAATTTCCAGAGTGGCAAGAAGTACAACCTGCAGCAAGAAAACTCTTAAACCCTTCTTGTTCCGCTTTGCTAATTGCTTTGAAATCTCCCTTTACAAAGTCATCAAATCTGGAAGGTGTCACGAGTGTCCGTTCAAACGCAGCAATTGCCCCTGCAAGATTATCATAAGTAACGGGATCTTTATCATTAGGAAAAGCTTCCGCAAATAACTTTGGGTATTCAGCATCTTCATTTATTCGTTTGAGTACTTCTTTTTCGGATGGCATTGCCATTTCCACTGGATTCAAAATAGGACCTTTGGCTTGTGCTTTTAGGTCGGCAGCTCTTCCATCCCAAAATTGGACAAAGTGAAATCCAGCGTTTAATACTGTAGGTGAATTTCGATCACCATTCTTGCCGAATGCACCAGGCGAAGTGGGAAGGTTATCTACACCTGCGGATTTTCCTTCAATATTGTGACAGGAATTACAGGATTGAGATTCATTCATCGAAAGTTTTTTCTCAAAATATAGTTTTTTACCGAGTGAAATGAGTTTTTCAGAATCATTTTCAGACCCTGGCATTTTTTCGGGCAAAGCACCAATGATTTGTTTCGCCTTTCCTTGGATTTCTTTTGTTTCTTCTGAAGGGCCACAAAAGACCAAAGAAAAGAGTACAGCTGTCATTAGAAAAGGTGTAAATATTTGTTTAAGCATGTCTTTCCTCTATCGGCTATATACCGAGAAATCAATAATATGGGCAAGTGAGATTTATACTCCATGCATCGAAAAGGAAAGAAGGAACTCACTATTTGCCTGTAAAAACTCAGCAAAATGAAGGCATTCTTTCGGTTTTTTATCGATCGGGATGCTAAAGGAATCGGCATTCAAAGGCAAATGCATGGCATAGTCGTGCTGTAACGATGAAAAAACCACCGATTGACAACTCTAGCTCCTTGGCACGATTTTTGCAATAAATGTTTATACAATCGTTAGGGGGCTAATCATGTTAAACACAAGAAGAACAGAAAGAATACCATCGATCGAATGGGATGACCTAGTCTTAAAAATTTTTTCCATCAATGAAAAACCAGAGTTTTTGGTCACAAAAATAGGTAACATCTCTGAGCTTGGAGTCAGTAGTTGGATCCAACACGAGATTGGAATCAAAGAAAAGGATCAAATCACTGGTGTCATTGAAAGTGATTTAACACGGTCTCGTATTTCGTTCAGAGGAAAAATAGCTTGGATGAAAGAAACTGAAAATGGGATCCAATTTGGGATCAAATTTGCAGAAGAGTTGATTTTACCGAATTTTATCATCGCAAGATCAATGGCGGAATCAGCAGCATAAAAAAACGATTTCTTTGTTCCAATCAGAAGACTTTCCTCTCGATTTAGGAACTATACAATCCGATACTTGTAAGGAAGCTATGTCCCAAGTGAAACATTTGATATCCTGGCAAGATTGGTCCGATGGAGAAATCCAGGAACTCCTCGACTTTGCAGTGTATGTAAAGAAAAATCGGGTGTACTTTTCAGGTCATATGTCTGGTCGTTCTCTCGCAATGTTGTTCCAGAAAACTTCTACTAGAACGAGGGTCTCTTTCGAAGCTGGCATGACTGAACTTGGTGGGCATGCAATATTCTTAGATTGGATGGCATCGAATTTTTTACTTTCCGATATTGATTTTGAAGGAAGGTATCTTTCGAGTAATGTTGCTATCATTATGGCACGTTTAAAAAAACACGAAGACTTGTTAGTGTTAAAATCTGGATCCACTGTCCCTGTTATCAATGGCTGTTGTAATTTATTTCATCCCTGTCAATCCTTAGCAGACATTCTCACAATTGTAATGGACTCCCCCAATGACTGGAAAAAGAAAACCTTATGTTACATTGGAGTTCATAATAATGTAGCCAATTCACTTGTTGAAATTACGGCTGCCCTCGGAATCCATTTGATCCTTGTTACACCAATTGCTTCTAAAGAATCGATTGTTACAAATGCAATTGAAAGAGCACAAAAAAAAGGCACAGTTTCATGGGAAATGGATGTAAAAAAAGCAGTGTCGAACGCTGATTATGTTTACACAGATACTTGGGTGGATATGGAATTTTTTAATGATCCAAAGTTTCAAAAAGAAAAAGAAGAACGGATCCAAATGATGATGCCTTACCAAGTGAATGCGGAACTGATGAAACACACAAAAGCCAAAGTGATGCACGACATGCCCATTCATGCAGGTTATGAAATCACTAGAGATATGGTGGAAAGTGATCGTTCTATTATTTTCACTCAAGCTGAAAATAGGCTCGATGCACAAAAAGCGGTCATCTTAAAACTACTAGAAAATCATAACTAATCCATTGTAAGATTCGCATCAATATCTGCTGTGTAAATCGATCGATACTTCGTAATTACATTCAATATCAATTTTTAGGAAATGTAAGAAAGTGGTTTTACCCATTTTCTTGGGTATCAGATTCAGAATATTTTTCCCATGGTGGTTCTTTTCGGTTCACCATCCAACCACTAAATCCATCCAGAAAGTAAAGAAAATCGATTTTGTCATCATGATCGAAATCAAATTTTTGTAAGGCCTCATCATAACATTGAAACCAAGTTGTCCTTTCTTTTTCTGAGATGGGAAATACAAAATGACGCATCCTCATCCTGGCAGGACCCCATTTTTCGATATAATAACTTGGACCACCTAACACCTGAATCAAAAAATCAGCTTGTTTCTCTTTTGCCAAATCCCAATCTCCCTTAAACATCCAACGGATCTCTGAGGTACGGATCAGATCATAAAAATCGGAAACTAACTGACGGATGTTTGTTTCTCCCCATTTTTCATAAAGATGTTTCACGTTGGGATTGGTCGGCGGTGGTCCGCCTGGTGGAGTGTAAATATCGTTTGGATCCAAATCAATTTCCAGAATTGCGAAAGGGACAGGAAGGGGAAGTCGATTTTCGACCGAAGCCGTAAGGCGGAGCCCGGACTGGCCCGGCCCTTTGGCACAAAGGGTTCGCCCAGAAATTTCTGAATGCTGAGAGAATTACCTTCCATGTAAAATTGCTGGAAAGGTTCTATGGGGCTTAGTGCAGTTCAGATTTTGCCATTAAATCCTGGACGACAGGCAAAATTCACAAAACTTGGTAAAAAAATCCGAAAAAGGTATACTAAATGGCACTGACTCACCCGCAATCAGCTCTCTTTGCAGGAGAAAAACCTTTCCCTATCATCCCTGCTTGTGAACACTTCGCTGGATCTGAAAAACTCATCACAAAAGCTCTCGAGTTACAAAACAAACTTGGCGGACTTTTCGACATTACGATGGACTGTGAAGACGGTGCTCAAACAGGGAAAGAAAAAGAACACGCAGAAATGATTGTTCGCATTCAAAACTCTGAACTCAACAAACATAAGATGAGTGGTGTTCGTATTCATGACTATACCAACGAACATTGGAGAGGTGATATTGATATCATCGTTCCAGGTGCTGGAAACGTAATCGCTTATATCACAATTCCAAAACCTACAAAAGCAAGCCAAGTGAAAGAACAAATCACTTATATCCAAGATGCTTGCAAAAAAGCTGGGATCAAAAGAGAAATCCCAATTCACGTTTTGATTGAAACTCACGGTGCATTAAACGATGTATTCGAAATCGCAAGCCTTCCATGGTTACAAGTTTTGGATTTTGGACTTATGGATTTTATCTCTGGTCACCATGGTGCAATTCCTGCTTCCTGCATGAAGTCACCTGGTCAATTTGATCACGAATTATTAAGACGTGCAAAATCAACTATGGTTGCAGCAGCACTTATGAATGGAGTGATCCCTGCACACAACGTAACTTTGGATTTAAAAAACACTTACCAAACATACCAAGATGCAAAACGTGCTCATGATGAATTTGGTTTCTTACGTATGTGGTCAATTTATCCAGCACAAATCCAATCGATTTTAGATGCGATGGCACCTAACTTTGCAGAAACTCAAACTGCTTGTGATATTCTTATCAAAGCACAAGATGCTGATTGGGGACCAATCCAACATGATGGAGACCTTCATGACCGAGCAACTTACCGTTATTTCTGGGAACTAGTCCAAAGAGCAAAACTCACAGGTCAAAAACTTCCAGACGAAGTTGAAAAAAGATTTTTCTCAAAATAGATTTCTAAATCTAATTAGAAATTTTATAAAGGAAGCCCACTTTTACGTGGGCTTTTTTTTTATTTCAATTTGAATTTTTCAACTTGTGTGGATAGGTAAGAAGCTTGTGAAGCGATCTCGGCCGAAACAATGGTTAGTTGGTCAGATCCCGAGGCAACATCCTGAGTACCGTTGGATATACTAATGATTGTTTTAGAAATTTCTTCTGTTGCTCGTTTTTGTTCAAACACTGCTTCTTCAATTTGTAAATTTAGGTTAGTAAGTAAATTTGAATTTTGTGCAATGTCTTTTGCATTATTTTCCTGCAAGAGAACTGAATTTAATACGCGTTTTGCGGATGTTTCAAATTCTTTTACCCTATTATTCAATAGATTTAAAACTTGAGCGGCTTCGGTTACTTTTTGATTTCCATTTTCCACAGCTGAATTTGTAGAAATAACTAAATCTCCAATTTCTTTCACGGATGTTCCCGTTTGTAATGCAAGTTTTCCAATTTCTTCTGCTACCACAGCAAATCCGCGTCCTGCATCCCCTGCCCTTGCTGCTTCTATGGCTGCATTGAGTGCTAATAAATTCGTTTTCTCTGAGATTTCTGTTATGATATCCAATACTTCACTGATTCGTTCCGCTTTTTCACCAATGTCTTCCATCGCTTTTGTGGAATCGTTCATGGCAGTTTCACCAACCAATGCGTGTTCTCGTGATTCCGATGCAAACTTAGCCAAGTATTCCATCTCTTTATTGATGTTTTGTACTTCTTCCCGAAGTGTTAGAACGGACTTATCAATTTCTTTCATCTTGAGAACAGCTTCTTCCATTGATTTACCAACATTATCAGCAGAAGCAGACAATTCTTCTACGGCAGCTGAAGATTCTTCTGCCGCACTTGCTTGTGTTTGAGAAATATCCGATAGGTTTTGGGAGGTTGAAGCCATTTGTTTTGATTGGTTACCCAATTTTTCCACTGTTTGTTTGATATCACCAATGATTGATACCAAACTATTTCTCATTTGGTTCATCGAATCTAACAAACTACCAATTTCATCAGTATTGATTTCGTCCGCAGAAGTTGATAAATTACCACTTGCAATTTGAGAGGAAAATTGGATTGCTTTGTTTAAGCGGTTACTAATCAAATTTTTAAAAACAAAATTTAAGAAAAACAATACAACAAAAAGAATAAGTAAAGAGATCGTCACTGAACTGAGGATTACTTTTGTAACTTGTTCGGTGAGTATTGAATCTGGGATACTGACCTGCAATGCCCAAAATTGTGGATCTTTTCCAATATGAAATGGAGTAAAATAATCCGTGTATCCATCATGTTGGATGGTAAACATTTCTCCTAGTTTCAGTTTTTCTAAATATATTTTGAGATGTTCTGGGTTTTGGATTTTTTTACCAAGTTTTTCTTTGTCTTGGCCATACATCACATAAGTTCCGTTATCCGATATAAAGGAGATATAACCTTGACCACGGAATGGCCGGTTGTCCCCAATTTTTTCCTGGAGGGTACCAATCTCTAAATCAATTCCTGCTGCACCTAAAAATTTACCCTTCGGATAAATGGGTACAACTAGTGAAATCATTTGTATTTTTTTCCCACCAGCTAGGTATTCATAAGGACCAAACACTTTGGCTTTATTTGTCTTTTTTACTTGGAGATAAAAATCACCTGCACCATTTGGATTATCATAATCAACAAGGGGTTCAAAATTGATTTTTCCATCGGGAGTGTGATGTAGATAGGGAATGAACCTTCCTGTTTTATCATGTCCCGGTTTTCCCACAAAAGCAGCATCCCGTCCTTCATAAGCATTTGGTTCATAACAAAGCCAAATTCCAAAAATATTATCATTCCTTTCTAAAATTTCACGAAGGCTACTCACCATCGATTCCCTAGGGGGAGAAGCATAAAACAATGCAAATCGATAACCACGAATGACTCCCATCATTGCATTCAAATGTTCTTGGATTTGAAAGGACCATTTTTCGGATGTAATTTTTGCATTTTCTTGGATTTCTAAGCGAAGGTCAGTGATTGTTCTGTAGATTTGAAACGACGTCAGTATCGTAAAACCCACAAATAAAATTCCAGCAATGAAAAGAGAAACCCTCTGGCGTATACTCATAGGGATCGATCTTATGTGTTTGGAAATTTTTGTAAATTGTTTCGTGTAATTGTTTTGGAAAATTCCCGCCTAAATAAACAGCGTTTTCTGTGTGGGAAGGGAAGATACATAATACACGACCCTCTTTTCAGAGGAATCGTGCTATGCTTTGAGAGATTATTTTTTGGTTTTTGTTAGCACTTTGAAATTTTTATATTCTACGTATTCAATATCATCCACTTTTAGTTGGAAAACTCCTTTGGTGGAATGCACGATAAAAATGTCACCTAACTGAGCCACTACTGCACCTGATAAAACTTCTCCATTTGATTTATGAATGGTTTCTAAAACACTGTAATGATTTTGAATGTCTTCTTCGTTTTGAAGTCCCATTTTTTCAGCTTCAGTAGTAATATTAGTCAATGCTTCGTTACGTTTGCTCTCGTGTTCTTTTTCAATGTTCTCGACAATTTCTTGGGTAACAGCTGGGTTTTCTGCTTTGTTTTCCACTTGTTTTTGTACAAGTGAGTTATCTATCGAAACAAGGGTTTCTGCTTCTGCTTTTTCTTTGGGAGTCACTGGACTTTCAACTTTTGAGATCCCTTTATATAATTCGGTAAGACCAGCTAATTCATCCTTTGTGATGGAAGACGCTGCCATTTTTGCATTGATGATATAAACCATTTCATTTAGGGAAGGATTCACTTCCATGGTTTCCCCTGATTCAAGGACAATTTCATTTTCTTCTAAGGTTTTCACCAATTGGTCATAGTTTTCTTTGGAAAGGCCATCATTTAGTTCCACAAGTTTTGAACCTGTCTTAAAGGCAACAGCAACTGCTCCTTCGTATACTTTCACCTTTGGAACAGAACCTTTCTCCAATTCAAATGAGAAGACAGTTCCCCTAACACCCGCCACCATTGTTGGAGAGGAGATGGATAGATTTTGATTCGCTTTTAATTTTACTGATTTAACTAAAAGGTTTCCTGCCAAGATGTAGAGGTCAGTATTTGGTTGTTTGTCCCCTGCTAAATCTCGAAATAATACATCCGAATTTTCTTTGATCCGAATGATTTCACCGCGGTAGGTTTGTAAGTCAACTTTCCCAAGTTTGGATAAAATCCGATCGCCAGGTTTTACGACATCTCCTAGGCTTGCAAACGTTTCCTTACCTTCCTTCATCAGGACCACTTGGCCTTGTAAGAAGGTAACAACTGCACCTGCAGTTTCATCTTTTGATTCTTTTTGACCAAAAGAAAATTTTTGGCATTGGGCGAATGTGAGAGTGACAAGGATGATGATAAGCAGTTTTTTCATATGAGTTTCCAAATGTTTCTGTATGAGAATTAACAAATCAAAATAGGCATATTCTCAGAAAAGGTAAAACATTTTAAAAAAAAAATGGGAGTGAGTTGCATCATTTTCCCATTTTAGGAAGGAAATTATAAACAGATGATGGAAGGAAAACTGAATCCCGCCATCAAACAGAGGTTTTTTGTCGATAGGATCCGAGACAAAACAATCTCGTGAAATTACAAATCCGAAATTCGTTTCCCAACATCCTTTGCAGATTGAAATAATTTTTTTTTGGCAATGATTTGTGAGGAATAGATACTTGTATGGCCTGAGATGATGAACGCGATTTGTGTTACGACCAAATAAAGGATTCCACATTCATATCCAAATAATTCCATCCCCATACTGGCACAGGCCAAAGGAGTATTGGTTGCTCCCGAAAAAACAGAGATAAAACCAACACTTGTTAATAATGCCAGATGGATTGGATCAAGGGTTGCAAATAAATTCCCGAGTGTAGCTCCGATGAAAAAAAGTGGAGTGACTTCTCCACCTTTGAATCCAAATCCAATGGTAATTGTAGTTAAGAGGAGTTTCCAAACAAATGACTCTTTTGGTAACGGTTCTATGAATGCGTTTTGTATGGTTTTTACACCAAGACCAAAATAATCCAAACTCAATCCGAACATAAAAAAACAAACCAAAAGAATTCCACCGATGATAGGCCGAAAGGGAGGGTATAAAATCCATTTTTTTCCGAATGAGGAAAAGAAATGGAGGAGATGAATGAAACTTTTGGCAACAAAACCAGAAACAATCGCCAATACAAAAATACCTACTAAGGATGTAAAATTCCAATCAAACGAAACTTTCGGAAAGAGGGAATGAGTCACGTTCCAAGACAAACACACTTCATGTGATAACCATGCTGTGATGAGTGATGGCAAAAAAAGTTTCCAACGATAGGAACCAACCAAAATCACTTCAATGGAAAAGATAGCGGCTGCGATTGGAGTACCAAATACAGCAGAAAAACCAGCACTCATTCCTAGAATGATCAAACTCTCTTGTTCTTTCTTTGTCATTGGGATGACCCGAACAATTTGATGGGCAATGGAACCACCCATTTGCACTGCTGTCCCTTCCCTACCTGCTGATCCACCAAATAAGTGAGTGATGAGAGTTCCAACTAACACAAAAGGGGTCATTCTAATGGGAATCACTGAACTTGGCGAATGGATTTCTTCTAATAATAGATTGTTCCCTTTATTTGCTTTTGATCCGAAGTGGTGGTAAAACCATCCAATGAATAAACCTGCTAATGGTAAAAAGTATAAAAGTTGAATGTGGTTTTCTCTTACCTCGGAAACAAATTCCAATGCATGTAAAAAGAAAGCAGAGATACTTCCCACAATACCAGCGATTGTCATGATGATCAGTGACCATCGAATAAAAAAAGAAATAGATTCATTGGTTCGTCCGAAACGAATGTTGTCCATCACCAATGTTCAACCACCTGTACTTGTAGAGAGAATTCTGGTACTAGAATTTGTGATCTGGTCATTCTGAAAAAGGGAAAAAATACAGAAGTCATGATTTTTCATCGAATGTAAATATCACGATTGGCAAAAGAACCGAAGGAATGATTCAATTGGTCGAGAAATGTTAGGTTTCCCAACCACTTAAGAAACCAGTTCTATTTAATTTTGGAGAATGGATGTTTTTTCTTTTGTTTCCAATATCTGCTTTTTTTCTTTCATTAATGTCTCTGCCTTAGCGAGGTATTCTTCAAATGTTGGATAATCTTTTGCTAAGATTGAACCACAGTAGTGAAAGTATATCGTTTTTGATTTTGTTAGGTGTTGGTATTCTGGCAAACTGGAATATCCCATAAAACCACTGACAACAAACACATCTAAATCAATGTTAAATTTATAAGCAATTTTCATCACTCCTGTTTGGAATGGTTGGATTTCTTCCGTAAAAGTTCGTTCCCCTTCCGGATATAAAAAAATGGACCTTGTTTTTAAAACTCGAAGAACATCAGTTTTAAAATTTCGAAAATTTGGTTTTTTTTCTGAATAAATAACTGCTTCCACTATGGTTTTATGCATCATGAGTGGAATGATTTTATACCTTTGGATGATATCACCACCTAAGTACGAAAGTCGAACATCTTTCGATTTGGTGAGATACGGTAATGAAACAATCAAAGGTACTTCTAATGCATTCGTATGGTTACAAATGAGAAAACGATTGTTTCCATTTGGATTCCAATCTCCTTGCGAAAAATCAAGTGTTCTACCAGTTAAAATGAAAAAAGAACGGTACCAAAAATACCCTAAAAAATTGTTAATTCGGTTGGACCATCGATCTAGTTTTGTAATCTTAAATAGATAAGAAAATGTCAGACCAATTGGAAATAGGATCACTAAAACAGGAATTGCATAACATAAAACGACAAAAAATTGAAGTTTGCCCATGAATAAATAGAAGTAGAATCCAATAGAAGGTAAACTAATATTCTAAATGATTTTTCAAAAAAGTAAGAATTTAAATCTTAAGCTCTAATACAAACTTTGGAAAATTGATCCGTTCAATTTGAATCTTCCCTTCGATTTGTTCTACAAGCATACCAATCAATTGTAAACCAAAACCAGGAGTGTTCTGAAATGAAATAGAATCAGGGATTCCAATGCCATTATCAGAGTATTCCAAAACCAATTGATTCTGTGATTTAAAAATTCTGACTCGGATTTCAGGCATTGCAGTTTCGGAAAATGCATGTTTCATAGAATTTGTAATGAGTTCGTTTAAGATGATTCCAACAGAGGAAAGTAATTTTGCATTTAACTCAATTGTATCTTGCAAGATATCAAGTTTCACTTCCACATTTTTAGGAAAAATAGAAACTATCTCTGTACAGATGGAAGGAAAATAATCCTGAATGGAAACACTATTGTCTGTTTCTGAATGATAGAGTTTATCATACAATACAATCATACTTTTGATTCGTCCCGCAGCCTCATATAGAATTGTTTGGACGGAATGATTATCTTGTGACCTTGCTTGTAATGTAAGTAAGGTAAACAAAGAACTCATATTATTTTTTACACGGTGGTGTATTTCTTTCAGGATATTTTCTTTTTCATGTAACAATCTTTGGATTCTAGATTCTGAAATATTACGTACACTTACATCTCTCAAAATTACAGTATATAAAGCTTCACCATTTACAGATATTTGGGAAATAGAAGCTTCAATTGGAAATTCTTCACCATTGAATCGAAGCCCACTAATTTGACCCAATGCTCCCATTGCTCTTCTGCTAACACCCGTTTTGCCAAATTGATCAATATGATTATCGTGTTGTTTCCGAAAGGTTTCAGGGATGAGTTGGTCTAATGGTTTTCCAATGATTTCTTTCGATTCATAACCAAACATTTTTTCTGCCGCACCATTAAACAAAACGATTTTTTTCGTAGTATCGATACTAATAATGGCATCCATTGCTGAATCGATGATCTGTGTTAATTTTGCTTCTGATTCAAGAATTTGATTGAGTGCTTTTAAACGATCAGAAATATCTCTTGCAACAAATATATAACCAGTTGGAAGATCCGATTCATCATTCAAAAGAACTAAATTGATTTCAATATTTCTGATACTTCCATCTTTTGCTTCTTGGACAACTTCCCCTATGAAACTTCCTTCTAAATTTACTTTTTCGATCACTTGTTGGTTGGAGAACATACTATACTTTGTCTTTAAGATTTCTATAATATTCTTCCCAAACACTTCTTCTGCTTTCCATAGGAAAATTTTTTCTGCAGCTTTATTCCAATAATTGATTTTTTGAGTAAAATCAGTTCCAATCACCGCATCCAAAACATTATCCAACATATTTGCTTGTTTGGCGATTTGGCTTTGTACATTGTATTCGGCAGTAATATCTCTAAAAACTAAAACAACTCCTTTTGTATCACCATTTAAATCTTTGATAGGCGAACCTGAGTCAGAAATTTGAAACTCAGATCCATTTTTTGAAATCAAAACCGTATGATTTGCTAAAGCGACGACTGAATTAGTTTTTAAAACGATCTCTACTGGATTTTCAACTTTTTTGCGAGTTTTGACATTGACGATATTAAAGACTTCATTGATATCATGTCCGAGTCCATCTTCATGGCTCCAACCTGTCAATTTTTCAGCTACTGGATTGATTCTGATGACTTTGCCATCCCTGTCTGTAGCAATCACTCCGTCACCAATGGAGTGTAATACGGTCTCTAAATGTTCTTTTTTACTTTTAGTAAGTTCATTTGCCTCAAAAAGTTTGAAGGCCATTTTGATTGATGCATCTAATACAGTGAAACCTGAATTTTTTACCACATAACCATAGGAAGTGATACTTTCCGTTTTTTTTACGATTTCCCTTTCAGTATGGGAAGATAAAAAGACTATTGGAATTTCTTTATGATTGAGGATATGTGTGGCAGTTTCTGTTCCATCCAATCCTTTTCCCAAATCGATGTCCATAAGAATCAAATCAAAGGGATTTTCATCCTTGATCACCAATTGAATTGCATTTTCACCACTTGGGACATGTGTCACCTTGTACCCACCTTGCTCCAACTGGTTTTTTTCATAGAGAGCTAATATAGCTTCATCTTCCACAAGTAAGATGGATTTGTCTGCTATGAGTGTCATCATTCATCCTTTTGTATCTCGCAAAAGTCAATTTGAGAAATACAGAACTCCAAATGATATAATCGGGAATTTTTAGTTCAATCAATTATTTAGAAAATTTCTAATCTTCTAATGTTCAGGGTTTTAACCTAATTTTGAGCTCTTATCCTATTTTTTCTGACAATTCGAAGTATTTGAAAACCCGAAAAAACAAAATGAAACAATCCTATTCCAACAATCCAATTGCCAAATTGAGAATAAAGGGTGTTTATTTTCGAGGTTGAAACTGAGGAAACTAAAATTCCATCATTCTCTTCAAAGTAGTCAAGTGTTCCTTTGGCCCTACCATAGGCATCAAATATTCCAGATAATCCGCTCCTCGCAGAACGGACTATAGATGACCCATTTTCAATTCCGCGAATGGTTGCCATTTCTGTATGGAATGGATTGATTCCTTTCCAATCCGATGCAGGAATTAAAGTGATACCTGACCCAGATTCGGAATGAACATCTGATACCTTCAAACTGTCGAAATCATAACAAATCGCCACTGACATTTTTCCGAACTCTGTTTCAATCGATTGGATTTCAGAGTGTATTTTTGAAACAGGTTCAAATGGTACAATAAATTGTTTATGATAGGTTTGCCTCAATTGCCCTTGATTCGAAAGCCATACTAATTTATTATCAAAAAAAAACTCGTTATCCTTGATTTGGATGATATAAGCCGCTACCAATTCGATCTTTTCTTCTTTTGCCATGGAAACAAGTGATTTCAAAAGATCTGATTCCTTTTCTTTTGAAACAAGAACTGCACCTTCATTCCAAACAACTATCTTTGCTCCTTCCTTTGCAGCAATTTTAGTTTTCTCGATTGTTAACTCAGTGTTTTTATTATTTTCGACTGGATTTTTCCATAAAGATTGGATATCCATTTTAGTTGTGATAGTGGCTACTTTTATCTGTTTCCCAGTAATTGGTAAACTCAATCTGAATGTTCCATAAAAATATAAACTCACCACAAAAATTAGAGTGAATGAAATATACAAACGAGTAGATCTTGAAATCTGTTTCTGATCAAAAAGTTCACTTAACGTTTGTTCAAAAGTTCCATTAAACAAATAAAGAACAAAACTAACGCCAGTTGCTCCAAATAAAGATGACGACTGCAATAAAACCAAATTTCCCAATTGGCTATTTGCTAACATTCCCCAAACACCAAGCTCTGAATGATAGGCACCAATCCATTCTAAAATTGTACAGGTAAATGAAAAAAACAAAATATGCGAAACAATCATTCCATATTGTTTACGAATTAAGTTCCAAATCCATAGTAATACTGAAAATACAATTCCAGCTTGGATTCCAGATATAATGGCGATCCAAACATGAAAAGGTTCACTTACAATGCGCATTGTAGAAAAAATTTGTATTAAAATCAAACTAAGGAAAAGTAACTTAAAAGAAAAACCTAAACGAACGTATCTTAATAGAGGAACAAAGGCAAACCAGGCAAAAATGGAAATATTCCAATTCATGCCTGTGAATCCCAAAAAGATTCCACTTACTAAAAGTAAAAACCATTGATTCGATAATAAATTCATTTCCTACTCACCTTTTTATTTATTTTTTGAATCCTTCCTCCAGCACCTAACCAAATAAAATCGAAAGATTCTAGCCAAAGTGATTCTAAATTTTCACTCAATTGAAATGCTAAAACAGGAATTCCAAAAATCCAGAGATTAGTTTAGTGCGAGTTCTTGTAAACTTTCGTTCCTTTAGTGGAAACTGTTGCAAAGGATCTAATAATTTGTCTCCTACCGAAATCATATTTTTATAAGGTTAGCATTATTTTTATTCAATTGGAATTCGTGAAACTACGAACTTTTTTGAAATTTATTTTTGATAAGTAGAGTTTGGTTTGAGGAAATTCAGGTTTTGTGATAGAGAGGACGTATTGGGTGGCGGGTCTAGAACCCCACCCAATTCAGGGCGGGGAACCTATATTCACGCGCGCTCATTTCTTCGCATGAGGATGCGCATTCCGATACACTTCTTTCAATCGATCTCTCGAAACACTCAAATACACCTGCGTAGATGACAAAGAAGAATGGCCAAGTAACTCTTGTACGGCGCGAATATCAGCTCCGGCATTCAATAAGTCGGTGGCAAAGGTATGTCTAAACTTATGAGGGGTAATGGCTTTTTCCATCCCCATCACTGACCTTCGCTCCGATAGAATGTAACGAATTCCACGAGTGGTTAGTTTCCCACCACGTTGGTTTAAGAAAATTTCATCGGGACCACCATTTCCCCTTTCTTCCAAATACTCTTTCAGCGCTTCTTTTGCTTCAGGTCCAATAAAAACAAAGCGTTCCTTTCTACGTTTTCCCATCACTTTAAGAGATGTTAATTCTTCATTCAAATCGCTTAACTTGGCGTTAACTAACTCAAACACACGAAGGCCTGTACTATACAAAACTTCAACGATGGCTTTGTCCCGTTTGCCAAGTACTTCTTTTTTTTCGGGATCTTCATAATCCAAAATGTCTTCTGTTTCAATGGGAGTAAAATTTTTAGGTAACTTCTTTTTGGTTTTAGGAAAACTCACTTGTAAGATGGGATTGGCTCCAATCTTTTCTTCGCGGAATAAAAACTTATAAAACGTACGTAAGGAAGAAAGTTTACGGCTTTGTGTTCGTTTGTCTTGTTTCTTAGTAGATTTTAAATCAGAAAAGTAAGCTCTGACGTCTAAAACATCAACACTCAATATATCGATTTCTTCTTTGATACAGAACTCAAAGAAAAACTTCAAATCGCGTAAATAGGCAAACAAGGTATGCTCAGAATAGTTTTTTTCAATTTTTAAGTAAGTGCGGTAACTGCGAAATAAATCCGCCATAACTTGGGGAAAATGCTCTGGAATTTGGACTTCAAGGACTGGCAGGGTCATACATCAAATCTATCGGCACAAGTTTTCTTTCTCCTCCGCCAAAAAAATACTATACAAGTACTTACATTTTGTTTAGTGTTGAAATCGGAAAAAAAAGACATAATCCAGAAAAATTCCGCTCCCGTCCCCGATTTGTCCTAGGCCTAAGGCATAATGGAGTCACTTCGGAAGAGAAAAAGAGTGGAATTCGGAAGGGATGGGTTCATCCTTGAGAGAGTCAGACGGATTTTTTAAAACCAACTGGCCAAGTCCCCTACCTAGTCTTTCGGAACACCGACTTAGGAGAAAGATTGATTCATGAAAAAAGAGAAAGCTGACAAAGCACAAGACAAAGAGACCGACCAAAGAAAACAGGCCATTGATGCGGCCCTTGGCCAAATTGAGAAACAATTTGGAAAAGGATCCATCATGCGTCTCGGTGCAGACACACGTATGGCTGAGATGAATGTGGTTTCCACTGGATCTTTGGACCTCGACATTGCTTTGGGGATCGGCGGTTTTCCATCTGGTCGAATCATTGAAATCTACGGTCCAGAATCTTCCGGAAAAACGACTCTTACCTTATCTGCTATTGCGGAGACGCAAAAAAAAGGAGGCATTGCCGCCTTCATCGATGCAGAACATGCACTTGATCCATCTTATGCAAAAAAACTGGGAGTCAATGTAGACGACCTTCTCGTCGCCCAACCAGACAATGGAGAAGAAGCACTTGAAATCTGTGAATCACTCGTTCGATCCAATGCGATTGATCTCATTGTCATCGACTCTGTTGCTGCACTCGTACCAAAGGCGGAGATTGAAGGGGATATGGGTGATTCTCATATGGGTCTACAAGCGCGACTCATGTCACAAGCACTTCGGAAATTAACGGGAACCATTTCCAAATCCAGCACAACAGTCATCTTTATCAACCAAATCCGTATGAAAATTGGAGTGATGTTTGGAAGTCCAGAGACCACTACGGGTGGTAATGCATTAAAATTCTATGCATCGATTCGACTCGACATTCGTCGCATTGAAACACTCAAAGAAAAAGAAGAACCAGTTGGTAACCGTGTCCGAGTGAAGGTGGTCAAAAATAAATGTGCACCTCCATTCCGTCAGGCGGAATTTGACATCATGTATGCCAATGGTATCAATCGTGAAAGTTCACTCATTGACCTGGCAGTTCGCCATGACCTAGTCGCAAAAGCTGGATCTTGGTATTCTTATAATGGTGAAAAAATTGGCCAAGGTAAGGAACAAGTAAGGAACTTCTTCTTAGAAAATCCAGACATCGCTTTTAAAATTGAAAACCAAGTGAGAGACCTCAATGGGTTGCCATTACTCGACCAAGCGAAGATCCAAACACGCGAAGTGAAATCAATTGAAAGGGATCCAAAGGAAACGAAAGAAACAAAATCAAAACAACCAGTCAGTTTCTCTACCGAAGGGGACGGAGACATCGCCGTAGGCGAATGAAAATAAACAGGCTTTCTTTTTAGGAACCATTGACCGGTTCGGGGTTTCCCGGGCCGGTTTTTTTTTGCCTATTTTCTCAAAAGATTCCTTAGGAAAAAAGATATATGAAATTCATAGGAATCAAAATCTATCCACAGTATCCTATCCTTCAGAATTCGAGTTTCTAATTTATGAATCCAAAATTTTTCTTATGCATTTTATTATTCACTTTGCAATGCCAAGTTGTTAGTAACAAACCAAATGGCACTCAATTGGAATCAAATGAGTTTTCTGAATGGGCAGGATTATCAAATGATGATCCGGTCCATAAAAGGGAAATGGATGCCAGTTGGAACAAATTGATCACCACTAAAGATTTGATCACTGAGTATTTAAAACAGAAAGACTATCACCCGAATGTTAAAACTGTTGTTTATCCATTTAGCGGAATTGATGTTTTAAATTTATTTTCATTTTTTCCTAAATGCCAGAACTACATACTCTTTGGATTAGAAGATCCAGGTTACCCCTCAAAATATAGTGAGTTGTCGGAAAAAGAGAAATCAATTGTCAAGTCTGGGATTCGAAATCTATCCGATCATTTAGCTGGCAGAAATTATTTTACATATCGTAAAATGAAAGAAGAAACAAAGAAAAAAGAGTTAAATGGTGCATACCCCGTATTTGTTGCTTTTTTAAAACGTATGGGTAAAGAAATTTTGGAATCAAAAGAAGAAACTATTTCCGGAAAAGGTATTATATATAAAGGGTTTACCTTACTTTTATATGACACCAAACTCAACAAAAAGGAATCGCTTACATATTTTAAAATATTCTTAATTGGCAATGAAGGTATACCAGGTGATGGTTTGTATGAATATTTTTCCAATTTAGGTGAGTTTGGTGTATTCACAAAATCAGCAGAGTATCTTTTTCATGGTGAAAAACGAAAGGATTTCCGAGATTTACTTCTTAAAAATGCAACATTTGTTGTACAAGATGAATCTGGTTTTCCAATCCGATTTTTCCCAGAAGAATCTTGGAAACGAAGTATGTTTGGGCGGTATGAAAAATCTTGGAATTTATCGGGAGCGGTGACTCCGGAAAATCAACCAGAGTTAATCAAGTTAAGTAAAGATACCAATGACCAAATATTGCCATTTCCATTTGGTTACGGCTTTTTAGGGACTAAGGACAACAGACAATCTGCTGTCCTTGTATTTGAAAAAAAGTAAAACGACAAAAAGGGATTCTAAACTACAGTTGTTGGGTCCCAACAGGTTCTAAAGTTTTCATTCCAATGATTGATCTCTTTCATATCCTCTGGTGTTAAACTAAAATCATATACGTCCGCATTTTCTTTGATGCGAATTGGATTTTTTGATTTTGGAATCACTACATTTCCAGATTGTAAAGACCACCTAATTAGAATTTGCGCATTAGTTTTATTATACTTTTTCGCTAATCTTGTGACCCGTTCATCTTCTAATTTTTGTCCATGTGCCAAAGGACTATATGCTTCTAATAGGATCTTATTTTTTTCACAGTATTCTTTTAAAGGTAAGTCTTGTAAAAATGGATGGTATTCTACTTGGTTCATAGCGGGAACAATTTGGGAATCTTGTAATAATTCTTCCAAGTGTGGTATCATAAAATTACTAACTCCGATGGACTTTGCCTTCCCTTCTTTTTTGATTTTCTCCAAGGCTTTCCAAGAATCTTTTCGTTTCCCAGAAACAGGAAAATGGATTAAATACATATCTACGTAATCGGTTCCAAGTTTATTTAACGATACATCTATGGCTTTAAGAGCTTCATCAAATCCTTGGTCTGCATTCCATAATTTTGTGACTAAAAATATCTCACTTCGAGGGATACCACTATCTAAAATAGCTTTCCCTACATCTGCCTCATTTCCATAGATAGCAGCAGTATCAATGTGACGATAACCTGATTCCAGGGCGGCTTTCACTGCTTCATAACATTCTTTGGGGCGAGACTTCCAAACTCCTAAGCCAAGTAACGGTACGGAAATCGATTGGTTTGTGACAATTGTTGAAGTAATTTTAAGTTCAGACATGTGTATGTCTTAGACGAAAAGACCCTACCATAGGTTTTCCATGGTAGGGTTCAAATTTTAGATTCGGATTTATTTTTTAAGTCCAGCTAACTCTGAGATCGGAGCAAATTGTAAATCATCACCATTCCAATCTGCTCGGTATTTTCCTTCCGCTAAAGTTCCAGACAAAATCGCCTTCGCCAAAGGTCGATTCACAATTCGATTGAAGACACTACCCAGTGGTCGTGCTCCAAATTTTGGATCAAACCCCTGCTCCCTCAAAATATGTTCTGTACTTTCCGAAAGTTCGACAGAGATTCCTTTCACTTTCAATCGTTCGTTTAACAAACGTAGTTGTTTTTCGATCAATTTTTCCATGATGGAAGAATCCAACGAATGATAGGTTAAAATTGCATCCAACCTTCCTAACACTTCTGGTTTGAAGTCCGCTTCAATATTTTTTGAATTGGTAGTCAGAATCACAATCGTGTTTTTAAAATTGATGGTTCTACCTTTGTTGTCTGTGAGCCTACCTTCATCTAAAATTTGAAGTAAAATGTCGGAAAAGTCTGGATGTGCTTTTTCTACTTCATCGAATAACACGACGGAGTAAGGTTTTCTGCGAATAGCTTCTGTTAATATTCCACCTTCATCATAACCAACGTACCCAGCAGGAGCACCAATCAGTTTCGCAACGGAGTGTTTTTCTGAGTATTCACTCAAATCTAAACGAACCAAATTGGTTTCTTGGTCAAATAGAAACTTCGCAATTGCCTTTGCTGTTTCAGTTTTACCAACACCAGTTGGACCCTTTAACAAAAAAGATCCAAGAGGCCTTGTTTCTGAAGAGATACCTGCATAAGAAGTTAACAAAGTATCGGCAATTTCTCGAATTGATTCTTTTTGACCATACACAACTGAATTTAAATCTTCTTCTAAGTGGAGTAAATTCTCTTGTTTGGTTTTTAGAATTTTTTCCACTGGAATCCCCGTTTGCCTAGCAATCACAGCAGCGATATGATTTCGCTCTAAGATCCAACTATTTTGAAATCCACTCAGTTCTTTTTCCAATTCAGGTAATACTGCGTATTTCAATCGAGAAGCTTCTGTATAATCTGCTCGTTGTTGCGCAGCATCCAAATCAAATTTCACTCGATCTATTTTGTTTTTAATCGAAGCAATTTGTTTCAATGAATTTACTTCTTTTTCCCAAACTTGTTTTCCTTCTTGGAACTTTTTCTCTAAAACTTCAATTTCCTTGAGAATATCCTCATTTTTCTTTTCTACCTGAGCGAAGATTTTTTTTGATCGGATTTCACTCTCTAGTTCCACGAGTTCTGTTGGCATTGCTTCTGCGGAAAGTTTCAAAGCCGATGCAGCTTCATCCACTAAATCAATCGCTTTGTCTGGTAAAAACTTATCAGTGATGTATTGGTCAGACAAAAGGACTGAAGCATAAATTGCTTCGTCAGAAATTTTTATCCCATGATGAATTTCATGTTTATCACGAATTCCCATTAAAATTTCAATGGCATCCTCTTTACTTGGTTCGTTTACAGGAACTGCACGAAATCTTCTTTCTAATGCCTGGTCACCAAGAATGTACTTTTGGAATTCATCACCTGTCGTTGCGCCAATACAGTGGAGTTCACCTCTTGCCAATGCTGGTTTCAATAAGTTGGCTGCATCCATTGCACCTTCTGTTTTTCCAGCTCCTACCAATTGGTGGATTTCATCTATAAACAAAATTGCCTCACCAGCTTGTCCTTTGATATACCGCAAAAGTGCCGTTAGTTTTTCCTCAAATTCACCTCTGTATTTTGTTCCAGCCATTAATTGACCCATATCAAGAGAATAAATAGTTTTCCCTTTTAATACATCGGGAACTCTTCCCTTTACAATTTGTTCCGCAAGACCTTCAACGATCGCAGTTTTTCCAACTCCAGCACTCCCAACTAACACCGGGTTGTTTTTGGATCTTCTACCCAAAATTTCCATAACTGATCTGATTTCTTTACTACGGCCAATGACAGGATCTAATTTTCCTTCTTTCGCCAAATCATTGAGATTCACAAGAAAGTTTGGTACTTCTTCATCAGTTTCTTTGATGTTCAAATCTTCATAATTAATCTTTAACTCTGGTAAAATCTGAGGTAAAAATTTTAGAAAATCTGCTTCCTTCAATTCTTCCCTTCCATTCTCTGCGGCTCTAGAAGATGCCATGGTGAACCATTGGGCAAGTTTTGGAGATGTCCGAAGTGATTCGAATGGAATCTCTCCTGATGCCCGTGCTTGTTTCTTTAAAAATTCATCAACTGTAGATTTATATTTCAGTAACGCCTTTCCTGAAACAGAAGTTGGCAAGGTCATAAACCCCCAAACCAAGTGGTAAGGTGTGATTTCTGTATTTTGCCTGCGAATTGCTTCTGTCTGTGCAATGTCCAAGGCTCCTTGGACGTTTGAGTCATATTGTTTCATAGTGTTTCCTCACTTTTAGCACTCTAAGGCTTAGACTGCTAATTTTACGTTCTTACTACAAGTTTTTTTTGAAAAGGGCTTTCTATGATGCATTCTTCGTCCAATTCTAGTGAAGTTCGCAGAAAGATTGGGACCAAAACCTTGGAAACAACTTGGATCACAACGGAAGGAGATGGGATTTTAGTGCCTTTTTTCAAAAAAACATGCTGGTTTGCCCTTCTTTTCCTTTGCACATTCCCAGTGGGAGCATTACCACTCTCCATCGAGGAAACGAACAATTACAGGGACATTGGAAGGTATTTTGAGTTTACGATCCCAAGTAATCCAGAAGTTACCCTAGATGAAATTTTAAAACAGGAAACGGTTTGGAGACCCAACCCTAAAAATGTAATTTCATTCCCAAGATCCAAAAATCCAGTCTGGATCAAAGTGACATTCATCCATTATGGAAACTTTCCTCACACTTTCTTTTTACATCTTTCCAATCCCGTCGTGGATCTCTTCGAATTGCATACAGAAATTAATGGAAAGTGGAACACACAATGGTCAGGAGAACAAGTATTACAAAAGAATAAGCCAATTTATTCCCATTTATCTGCTTTCCCGATTACACTATCAGCAAATGAAACAAGGACCATTTATTTAAAGATCAGATCGGACAATCCTATCTTTAGTTTTGTTTCCATTTATAATTCGAGAACCTTTATCGCATATTCCAAAAAACAAGATATATTCTTCGCTGCTTATTTTGGAGCAGGTTTTATGATGTTCCTTTTCAGTCTTTTTTTGGCGCATACCCTTCGCTATAAAAAATTTTTTTACTTTTTCTTTTATCTTGCAACAGTATTATTCTTAAACACATACTCAACAGGATTTATCCAATATTTAGAATTCGGAAATTCAAATACTTGGAAAAATTATTTATTCCCCATTACAATTTATTCTTCATCGATCTTCGGATTACTTTTTACATTAGAATTTTTAGAAACGAAACATATATTTACAAACTTATTTAAAGTAACGTCGAGTTACATTATCTTATTACTAATCGTTATCCCAACCCTTTCGGTTTTGGATTTACGATTTTTCATGCAACTAACAGCTGTATTCGTTACCATATCCCTTTTGTTCACTATCACTATTTCACTTATGACTCTATCTAAAAGTAAGAGAAAAATAGAAGTAATTTTATTCCTTCTGGCTTTTGGATCATTACTGATTGGAGCATCCTATTATATTTTCACTGTTCAAGGATTTTTCAAACCATTTCATTTTGCATCGTATTCATTGCCATTAGGCTCAGCAATGGAAGTATTTTTTCTCTCTCTGGCACTCGTATTGCGGATATCTGAATATAGAAAGTCAAATGAGCAAAAACAAGAAATTGATTTACAACTTAAAATTGCTCAGAAATTACAAAATGGATTATTACCTAAAAAAAGAACTCATGCACTAGAATACCCGCTTGGTTTTCGATATTTACCCGCAACAGATATTGGAGGAGACTTTGTTGAAATCATCGTAAAAGAAAATGAACTTGGTTTATTCTTGTGTGATGTGTCTGGGCACGGAATTCCAGCAGCGATGATTGCATCTATGACCAAAGTTTCATTAGAAATTTGGAATGATACTCTCGATAAACCAGCATTAGCTGCTGAAAAAATAAGAAAATCTCTCTTAAGTTCATTATCTGGACATTTCCTAAGTGCATTTTTCGTATACATCAATCCAAAAGAAAACACACTTCGCATTGCAAATGCAGGCCATTTACCCTTAATCCATTTAGACAGAGAAGGAAATATTACTAGCTATACAAGTTATGGTAGAGCCATAAATGAATTTATTAAATCAGATATGATCGAAAAAAGTTTCCCTCTCCCAAAAGAGGGAACTTTTATTTTATTTACAGATGGAGTCATCGAAGCACGTAACATCAATACTGGTGAACTGTTTGGCGAAGAACGTTTCTATAATTTAATCAATACTCTAGCAAAAAAACATCCACAAAACATTTGTGATACCGTAATCGAAGAAGTTCAAAAATTCCAAAAAACCAAACGATCTGATGATGATATCACTATTCTAGCATTATCTTTGGATAAAGAAATAGACTTGGAGTGAATGGTACTAATCGCCTATGTTCCAAACCAATAGTGAAGTTGATTTAAAAGATCATTTGGATGAAACGGTTTGGATACGAAGTAATTCATCCCGACTGCTTTGATCTGTTCTCTTGTTTCGAGCTCCGCAGATGCGGTTAATGCGATCAATAGTTTAAACCATTGCTTTCCAAGCTGGGAAGTACAAATCAAATTGAGTGCCAATACCTACTTTGGAATCAACTAATATGGTTCCTCCCATTTTGGCTAAAATCCCATAAATGATGGAAAGACCTAGTCCAGTCCCTTTTCCACCTTTTGTGCTGAAAAATGGATCAAATATTTTTTCCAATATTTCCTTAGGAATCCCGTTTCCATTATCAATAAAACTCAATTTCCAATATTCTGTATTTTTCAAAAAACCAACATGAAATAGTTCTGATTTCTCATATGATACTTTTGATAGTGAAATTGTGATTTTAGGATTCTGTGAATCTTGTAATGCAAATAACGAGTTCTCATATAAATTTGATAAAATTTGAAAAATCTGGATTGGGTCTGCTTCAATAAATGCAGCTTCGTTTCCTAAATCTGTAAATAGTGTCACCTTATTTGCAGAAACAAACTTTACTTCATTTAATACCTGCAACAGTTGTTCCCGCAAATCTAATTGTTTAGAAGAAACATGTTCAATTTTCGAATAAGTTAAAATTTGTTGGATTAAATTTTTTGCTCGTTCTAATGATTTGGAAATACCTTCGATCGCAGGAAGTGACCTTTCGATCATTTCATTTGAAGAATCCTTTGACCACTCCGCATTCAAATAGGAAATATACGCCATCATAGGTGTTAACAGATTATTAAAGTCATGTGCAATCCCACCTGCAAACGTACCCAAAGCTTCCAATTTTTGCGCTTGTGCATAAGCTCTTTCTAATACAATTTTTTCGGTGATATCTTTGGCTTCTAATACTATGTATATTATTTTTCCACTAGCATCATTTAATGGATAAAAATCACAATCAAAGTATTTTTCTCTTCCGTCTCTCAATCGATAAGATACAAACACTTCAAACGTTTGATTCTTTAATGCCAATTTCATTCCATAAGTTAATTTTTTGATAGAATCTTCATTTGATTCGGAGAATATAGAACTAATCAATTCCAATCCTTGAACATCGGATTCATTACGTTCGAAGGATAAAACAGAATTCCGATTCATTCGTATAATGTGACCTTGCAGATCTAACAAAAATATAGCTTGTGATGAATTATTAAAGATCCCTTTAAATAATTGTTCATTGAGTTGGATAGAATTTTCTAAATCAGATACATCAGATATATCGTGAATAGTCCCAAAAATACGAAACCGATTTTCATCAAATCGTTCTGCTTCCAACCATAAATTTACTTTTTTGCGACCATGTTTTGTATTTAAGTGTAATAAGAATTCTTTTGAAGTATTTTCTCTTGTTACTTCTTGCCAGATTGATTCAATTTTTTTCCTTTCATCAAAATCTAATAAATTCCATACTTTTTCCATCAAAGGAATTTCATTAAACTCATAACCCAAAATTCGATATAACTCTAATGACCAAAGGGTATTATTTTCAGGAAATATAACTTCAAAATGCCCTAAATGAGAAATCTTTTGTGATCTAGTTAATATCTCTTCTCCATGAACCAACATTTCCCAAGCTTTTTTCTGAGATTGTTTTAACCTAAGAGCTTCTAACTCTCGATTGACGACAAATGGAAGTTTGATAATCGATGATTTAGGAAGGAATTCTGCTGCGCCTAAATTTAAATACTCAGAAGCAGCTTCTTCAGGAACGAATTCCGTAACGAGTATGATAGGCAATTCAGGATTTAATTCTTTAATGCGATGAATTACATACTTACCATCAAAATCTGGTAAATAATAATCTGAAATCACCAGATCCCATGACTTATCTAAAATGGACTTTTCAAATTCAATTTTCCATTCTACCCTTTCCGATGTGACATTGAATCCAAAATTTTCTAAAACAGATACAATAGCCTTGTAAGAAGCAACTGAATCTTCTACAACTAAGACTTTTATTTTTCTTTGGCTATCCATAATAGAAATTTTTAATTAAACAATCCAAATATGGGTAGTTCCATATCTCCTAAAATCTCGGCTTTATGTTTATAAGCAGTACCACGCCCTTCTGCTAAAGCAAACTTACCTTTCGAAAAATCATTCGGAGATAAATAAGGAGTATTAGTTTCTAATCGAATTAATTTTTTCCCTTTCTCTTTTGCTAAAAGTGTTTTCAAATCCTCTGTTTCAGTTTCAATGATTTGCACAGAAGCATCTAACGCTCGCTTCATCATGTTTTTACTGACTGGCCTATGATTGTTAATTTGGTGGATGACAATTCGATCGATACTTGGATCTAAAATTAATTCCTTAATAGGTTCTCCATCGCCAATACCGCCATCTAAAAACTCTTGGCCTTGGAATTCTTGCACTTCATAAAGGAATGGAAAAGCAATGGATGCCATTACCGCATCTAATACATTCCCTTCAGTGATTAACTCTCTTTTGTTCTTTGATAAATTAGAAACTGCAATCCCCAATTTAATAGGCAATTCAGAAAACTTTTTATTACCCAAGTATGGGTATAAGATTTTACGAGTTGCTTTCCCTGTCAAAACTCCGCTAGATTGATTCCATCCTTTTTTTAAGAGACGACCAAGTAAGGTTAAGGAATTACCTTCCCAAAAATCTTTCTTCTTGAGGCCCAATACAACCGATTCAAAATCCACCATCTCTCTTCCAGTAGCATATAGTGCACCAATCATAGCTCCAGAACTTGATCCAGTGACAATGGCTGGCTTAAATCCAATTTCTTGTAAACCTCTTACAAAACCAGTGTGAGCAAAAAAACCAAAAAAAGCAGACTTTAAACATAACGCCGAATATTTTTTAGGAAAAATTAGTTCAATCATAAGTAGAATTACAAATACCTTCTTAGACGTTTCGAAACCATTTTGAAACGGATACTTTTGTTATATCATAGAACAAAACTCCTATAAAAGCAACCAGTATCGCTGAAGAAAATTGTAGAAAATTGAGTGGAACAAATCGAAACAATGTGTTCATTCCAGGCAAATAGATCGACAGAAGTAACACTGTAATGGTTCCTACAAAAACAATATTGATCATCGAATTTCGAATTCTCATACGACTCCACATCGATTCATGTAAAGAACGATTTGCCAATATTAAAAACAGATTTGAAAATACTAAAGTTACAAATGAAGCAGTGCTCACCACTTGGTTGTTCGAATCATGATTTAAAAACATATGAGTAAGCCAATAAGTAGAAACAACTGAAGCCAAAGAAAAGGCTCCCTGGATTAATGATGTAATGAACAGTTCTTTATCCAATAGAGGTTCCGAAGATACTCTTGGTTTCCGTCTCATTAAATCAAATTCCGCATCTTCTTTTTCAAAAACGATCGTACATGTTGGATCGATTACCATTTCCATAAATACAATATGAATCGCAGAAAGTACGACAACTGGCCAATTCAATAAGATTGGTAAAAAAGTGATTCCAACAATCGGAATATGTACGCCAATTAAATACCCAAGAGCTTTTTTTAAATTATCAAAAATTTGCCTACCAATCCGAACAGATTCCAATATAGATGAAAAGGAATCATCTAACAAAACAATATCAGCAGCTTCCCTTGCGACATCTGTTCCACGTTCTCCCATGGCAACACCAATGTTTGCAGTTCGTAATGCAGGAGCATCATTAACTCCATCTCCTGTCATTGCTACAATCTCACCTTCAGACTTTAGAAACCTAACCAATTTCCATTTATCCTCTGGACTAACCCTAGAAAATACATTACATTCTTTTAATACTTTCTTAAATTCCTGGTCCTCTAAATTGGTAATCTCTTTACCAGTATACACTAAATTTGAATTCTTTAAGCCAATTTGTTTCGCAATATTCTTTGCTGTTTCTGGATAATCTCCTGTGATCATAATCACACGAATTCCAGACTCATAAGCAGTTTTTACCGCACTTGGTACAATCTCTCTAATTGGATCCAAAAAAGAAAGTAATCCATAAATTTCATACTGAGCGGTGTTTCGCTCTTCAGGAATATTTTTCAAAGGTATTTTAGATTTTGCAACAGCAAGTACTCGATACCCTTCCTTTGCTAAATCATTTGTTTTGTTTGCCCAATATTTCAAATGATCCGAATCCAATTGGCATAACTCAAACACTGCCTCAGGAGATCCTTTCGCATAACATGAATATTCGTTTTCCTCTTTTAAAACTCGAATCATAGTTAATTGTTCTGGAGTTAATGGAAAATCTTTTATAGATAATAATGACAAATCACCATTTTGATGAAAAAGGTTCATACAATCAGTAATCGCAATATCCATAGGATCAAAACTCGGATGTTTTGATGCAAAGTAAGCAATTTGTAAAATGGATTTCGAAAGGTCTGAAACTTCATTTATTTTTTCTAAATTTTCTTCACTATCTATTGTAGTAATTTTTCCAACTTTCATTTTGTTCTTTGTAATTGTGCCAGTTTTATCAGAACATAAAACAGTTGCAGCACCCAAAGTTTCAATGATTGATGATCTTCTCACCAATACATTTTTAGTACTCAACCGATAAGCACCCAAAGCAAAGAAGATGGTCATTACTAACGGCAATTCTTCTGGCATTAACCCTATAGCCAGTGTTAACCCAGACAATAATCCTTGTAACCAAAGGGATTTCACAATACCAAAATAAAGAGCAAGTAAGATGCATAATCCCGCAGCAACGAGAAATAAATTTCGAACTAACCTCGCTACTTCAAGTTCCAACAATGTTTTTCCAACTGTTTCGTCTGCAATCTTTCTTCCTATTTTACCAATTTCAGTATGATTACCAACTGCGATTACCCTACAAACACCTTCCCCACCAACAACAAGTGCACCACAATAAACCAATTGTCCAATTCCCTTATTCACCGGTATAGATTCTCCCGTTAATAATGATTCATCACACGAAAACAATCGGTCTGATAATAATTCAGCATCGGCGGGAATCCTGTCTCCTTCATTCAGAATGAGTAAGTCTCCGTACACTACATCTTTACCCTCAATTCGAATGATTTTTCCATCTCGGATAACGTTTGTTCGTGGGCTTGCTAAAGAACGTAAGGCTGAAATTGCAGTTTCTGTTTTTTTCTCTTGGTAGAATGTGATACAAATAATTCCGATCACTGAACCTAACAACAGCAAGGCTTCACCTCGGTCTCCCAAAAGTAAATAAACGATACTAATGGAAATGAGAAGCAGAATCATTGGTTCTGTGACCACTCCAAACAACATATGAAGGAAACCAATTCGTTTGGAGGAACTAATTTCATTTGCCCCATAGACTGAACGGTTCTTTTTTACCATGTCTAGGGAGAGACCCATGTTGATGTATTCGGAGATTTGTTTTGGTATTGATTGCATTTTGGTTCGAATTTTGGTTTGAATTTTTAATATTTCAGATTAACATTCTAGAATGTGCGATACATCTCTTGCGACTGAAAAATTTACAAAAACGCAAAAAAGAATCTTTGCGAAGAACTCAGATAGAGAACCGAACGAAGCCCAATCAATTCTCCATATGCCCCGAATGGAGTACCCAAAAGACTCAATTTTAAAAACCACTTTCATTGAAATTCCACAAACATCCGTTACTTATGAAGTGTTTTTATCCAAACCATTCCATATGTGGGGCGCCGAAATGGGTGTGAATGAATTTGGGGTTTGTATTGGGAACGAAGCTGTATTTACTAATCTAAAAATTCTTAAAAAGAATAATGGCTTAACGGGTATGGATTTAATTCGCGTGGCATTAGAAAGGTCAAAAACAGCAAAAGATGCCTTATTTTTAATTACGGAACTTTTAGAAACTTATGGTCAGGACGCTTGTGGTGGATACGAAAACAAATCTTTTTTCTATCACAATAGTTTCATCATCGCAGACAGAACAGATGGTTATGTATTAGAAACAGCAGATCGATATTGGGTAGCAAAAAAAATTGATTCTTACTATGCAATTTCTAATGGGTTAACAATTGAAACAGATTTCGAATATTGTTCTACGAATTTAATTGAAAAATTAAAATATAAATCCAAAGAAGATTTTTCCTTCAAAGCTTATTTTAGTGATTCTTTTTACACTTATATGAGCCATTGCCATGAAAGAAGGAGTTTACACGAAAAAACTGCGGAACGATTTCAAAACATTCATTCTACTTACGATTCAAAATTGGCAATTGAAACTTTAAAGACACATCTTATTGATTCAAATGATTTTGAACCATGTTTTTCGTCCATGAAGTCACTCTGTTTACATGCAACAGGCCCAACAACACCTAACCAAACAAATGGCAGTTTGGTTGTCGAGTGGGATACTTCCGAAACTAACCAAGATCCGTTACGAATTTTTTACACAGGAACTTCTACTCCATGTTTGAGTTTATTCAAACCATTCTTTTTTGGAACAAAAAACTTCATCAATGTGTCTAGCTTGGATTCAAATGGGAACTATGCGGACACATTATGGTGGTTACATGAATCCATAGCAAGAAAATCTAATTTTGATTACCAAGGCGTAAGATCCATTCTAGTTCCTACACTCGTTGGACTTCAAGATTCCATTTATTCAATGACAAAAGAATCACTTTCCATGCAAAAAAAGGAAGAGATCCAATGGAGGTTTTTGAAGGACCATGTGAACATTCTGAAAAAAATAGATGATGAATTAATTGATGCAAAAATTGGTAAAAGCCGGTGGCAAAACCCAATTTTTCAGCTCTATTGGAATAGCCAAAATAGGAAACTAGGATTTCGCACTTCCAACTAACAGAATTAAGATATCATTCACATTGGTGCCAGTAGGTCCAGTGGATACTAACGCGTCTATGTCTTTAAGGATTGGATAAGAATTGGAATTATGTAATTCTTTTTTTGGATTCCAACCTTTCTTTTCCATCTTATGAATGGAATCGTTTCCAACGATTCCACCTGCAACATCGGTTGGACCATCAGTTCCATCCGTACCACCAGACAAAAATGTCCATTCCCGTTCCGTAGGATGTTCATCGAGTAATAGTGATACTCGAAGTGCTGTTTCTTGGTTTCGTCCACCAATCCCATCACCCAAAACAGGGCAAACCATTTCACCACCTAACACAATCATTTGGCTTTTGGGTGAATCTAAGGCTAAATTAAATTCCTCTTCAAAAAGATACGATGTCTCTTCAGAAGAACCCGACCAAGTATCACTAATCAATTTAGTCTGGTATCCTAATTTTTTCCCTTCTTCTAAAATTCGATGGATAGAACGAGTGAGATTTCCTATGATAAAATAATTTTGACTCGGGTAGGTAGGTCCTGAAGCGATTGAATTTGGATCATCTCCGATTACATCTGAAATGACCAAGGTATACACTTCCAAATCTTGGTTTAATTCCTTTAAAAGTTTTCCACCTTTCACCTTCGAATACTTTTTTCTTTCAGAATTAATTTCCTGAATGGATTTTCCGCTCTTTAATAATTGATTCTGAATGTTTATAAGCTCTTGTAAAGAAAGTCCATCAATCGGAACTTCAAATAAACTTGAGCCTCCACCAGAAAGTAAAACCACGAGTCGATCCTTCTTACCCAATTGTTTTAATTGGTCTAAAACTTCGAGAGCATACCGAATTGAATTCTCGTCGGGCAAAGGATGAGAAGCCTCTCGATAAGTCCAAATTTTGTCCTTACCCTTCTCGGAGAGTTCCAACGGTAAATGATTGTATTTCGTTAACACATAACCTTTATTAACTGAAAATAAATCAGAGAAAGATTCAGCCATTGAATATGCTGCCTTACCTAAAGAGAACACAAATTGATTTTTTGAGTGGTCAGATAGTTTTTCCACCACATCCATGTTCTCTTTACTAAATTCTTGAAACAATTCCTTCGGACTTGCTGCTTTTATCCCCTCTTGGAATAAATAAAGAATGTCATCTCGAATCGATTTCAAGATTCTTATTTCCTAGTTTTAGCATCCAGGAGATCAAAGTCGATTTGATTTCCATTTAGTTTTCCAAAACTCAAAACATCAGTTGGACACAAAGAAACACAAGCGGAACATCTCACACATTGTACACTGTCCATTGGAATCCCACGACTCGCATAACCCATGACATCGATGCCTTGGTGGCAATTTTTTGTACAAATATTACATGAAATGCATTTCTTTTTCTCAGAAAAAATACGAAACTTACTAAATCTCGCATAAATATGCATAAGTGATGCAAGTGGACAAAACATCCTACACCAAACTCGGCCAGAGTATAAAAAATAACAACCAACCCCAACAACACCTGCGAGACCAATATCGACAAAAATGTCGTAATACAATTTGATAGAATCGGCAATCATTTCTCCTAATGTTAAAAATGGGAACAAGGTCTTCCCATATACACTCAAAAGTTTTAGAAATGTAAGTAAAAATGCGAGAAAGAGAATGTATTGTCCAGTATGTTCCCATCGATAAGCTGTTTTAGAATGTGGCATTTTTTGTCGGTATTCATCCCCTAGTGTTTCGGCAAGTCCACCACAAGAACAAATCCAACCACAATAGACACCTTTCCCGTAGTGATATACTAATAGCGGAATGAATACAAAACTAAAGGATAATCCATAAACTAACCAAAAGTTAGTGATGCCACCGTCATATAAGACACCCATACTGAGAGGCCATGCTAAAATAAATCCATACGCTTTCCAATATGCATCGGAAGGAAAAATTTCTGTTCTAATAAATCCTTCTGGAGTACCTAAATAGCCAAGATCACCTAACTTTGGCAAAATCAATTCAGGCAATAAAAACAAAAAGAAGGTTTGGATTCCAATTAAAGATAATGTCTGGTAAAAGATGTATTGTGTTTTTCGAACCATCATCCTTCTAATTCCAAAGATCAAAATTGTAAGTGAATACAATAAAGTATAATGGAAGGAAGGATATTTGACAAACAATTGAAACTGTTGGTAAGTTGCCAAAAAATATACTGACAAAAAATACAAAAATACAAAAAGGAAATAGGTAACTTTAAAAATTTTCCAACCATCAAACTTTTGTTTGTTTTTTGTCAGTGAAATAGTAGCATATAAAATCAAACTCAACGTAGAATAAAGCGCAGATATTGATGCCACTACGGAAAACCAAAACGGACCATAAAAAGAGGCTTTTCCAAAATAAGCAGTAAATGCAAATCCCATTAGGCTCGAAAATCCCAACCAATCCAAAAAATTCTTTTGGTTTTGTAACTTAACACCAATTTTTTGAAAAAAATTAAGTGGAGGCAAATTACCAATCAAAATGTATACTAGATCTGATTTAATTTTGAGAGCAGAATCTTTTTTTTGAACAAAAACATTCGTTTGGTTAATTTCTGTAAGTCTAGCGTCATATAGGATTTTAATTTTCCCTTGTGACGAAAGAGTTAAGACCTTTTTTACATTTTCAGATTTTGCTTTATTGAATTCATTTCCTCTATGTATGAGTGTAATCTCTTTTGCATACTCAGAACACATGATGGCCGATTCTAATGCAGTATCTCCTCCGCCTACGATGACAATGGATTGGTCCTTGGTGTCTTTTGGATCAATGAATCGGTATAAAACATTTGATCCCATTTCTCCTTTGATCCCTAATTTTTTTGGATCTCCAGATTTACCCATTGCGATCACTACAGAGTTCGTTTGGTATTGAGAGCCAGATTCTGTTTCCAAAGTATATCCAATTTGGTCTTTTTGGATGTGAATGACTCTTTGGTTTGTTTGAATTTGGATTGGATTTTGTTTTAAATACTGGTTTAAATCTTTTAAAAGACCTTCTTTTGTTGTATCAACAATTTTGATTGCAGAACTTCCAACATAACCACTTGGTTCCGCAAAGATTGGTTTTCCATTGGGATAACTCTGGATGGTTTGGAAGGGTAAATTTGATTCTAAAACGATATACTTTTTACCCAATCGTTTTGCTTCTATGGCACAAGACACGCCAGAGGGACCCGAACCAATGATCACCACATCGTAACGATCATTTTTAAAATTAGGAATATAATTCCAAACCTTCACCCCACTTTCTGTAGCCATTTTCAAAAGTGGAACACCTGTTAAATCTCCAATCACAAAAACATTCGGTAAATTTGTTTCGTAGGAGTCAGATAATTCTGGGTAAATTTCCACTTCACCAGTGGGTGATGATTTTTTTAACCAATTAAAATAAACTTGAGGCCACATATCATTGTATTGGACATGTGGTTTGAAAAAAAAGAAACTAATTTAAGGTGAGTTAGGAATTCTAATCGTGATTTTTGTCCCATGATTTGTTGAACTTGTCACATTCATCGTACATCCTTGGTTCCGTAACATTTCAATACAAACTAAAAGGCCAAGCCCAGTTCCTTTTTCACCTTGGGTTCCAAATGCTGTTGGAAATGGTTTCCCTTCTCCAATTTGCCGGATTTGTTCCTTAGACATTCCAATTCCCATGTCGACAATACTCAAGTCTAGATATTTTGGTCCAGTTACACTGGTGATGGTAACAGTACCTTTGGGATGAGAAAATTTAATCGCATTGGAAAATAAATTTCGTAAGACTGTGCTAATCATTCTCTCATCACAATAGACCATTAATGGATCTGAAAGTTGGATCTGCCATTGGATTCCCTTATCTGTGGCTTGTAATTCCAAAATGTCTTTTGCATTTTGGGTCACAGTATATAAGTTGATGTATTCCAAATGAGTGGGAATTTTTTTGGATTCATTCCTTACCCAATCAAGTAAATTTTCCAAGACTAAGTAAGATTGATTTGTACTTTTTTTTAATTCTCTGAGTGCCACTAGTAATTCTTCACGATCAGGTAATGTTTCGTTTAAAAATCCTAAATAGGAATTCATCGTTCCGATCGGACCTTTTAAGTCATGTGCTAAAATCGAAAAAATTCGATCTTTATGTTGGTTCGTTCGTATCATCTGTTGTTGGATACGATTCGTGTTTCTTAAAAAATAAAACATGATAAGGGCAACAAAGAATAAACAAGATACAACCGAATTGACTCGGAACAATTCCTGGATTTTAGGATCATAGAGTAATGTGCCTTCTTGGAATTTTCCTGGTGTTCCAAAAAATTCAAACCAAATATAAAACAGATTATTAGTCAGAAATACAAGAAGGATCCAAAACTTATCTTCATAAGAAAATAATACAAACGGTGCTAAAGCAAATACCAAAAAATAATAATAAAAACCACCCGAATTTCCAAAACTAATAAAAGAAACAAATACCAATGGAATTGAAATTGTAAAAATTAATAAAATCCTAGCAAGTGAATACTGTTCCTTAAAATTCAAATATAGAATATAAGAAAATATAGTAATCACCGAAAGATGAATGCAGTTCATGATCCAAACATTCGGTGCACCAGCGATGACGAACAATATTGAGTATTGGATATTGGATAAAATTCCCAAAATGGCAATTAAATTTGCCAACTGCACCCTAACCGAAGTTTGAAGGTCCAATTGGTGATTCACTCCTAAGTTGAGCAAATAACGTAACCCAATTTTTTGGAAAACCAATTTCATAGGAAATCGATCGTAAAGTAAGTTACATCATCTGACAATCGAAAAGTAAATTTTTTGATTTCTGATTTGATTTTTTCGTTTAGTTCCTTAGGACTTAATACAATTCCTTCTAAAAGTTGCGATCGTAATCGGGCTTCTCCGAACATTTCCTTTGTTCGGTTATGACTTTCTGTAATTCCATCCGTATAAAAAAAGAATCGATCTCCAGGTAACAATGGCTGTGTAAATGTTTCTAAAAACACATCCTTTTTCCAACCCATGATTGGCCCACGACCACCTAATGCCTCTAACGTGTTTTCCTTTCGATTTAGGTGGAATGGACTTGGATGCCCCATAACAGAATACTGAAACACTTGATTTTTCAGATCAAAATGACTTGCCACTGCTGTGATGTAGTTTTTCTCAACAACTGGTAACATCTTTAAATTTAATTCATTTAAAAATTGAGATGGATCTTTGATTTTTGGGGCAATTTCCAGAAAATTAACTTTGAGCATACCTGCGATAAGGGCAGCAGCTATTCCATGCCCTAAAACATCGCATAACAAAAAAGTAAGCGAACCGTCTTCATGAATGTAGTAATCAAAATAATCCCCACCGATCTTTTCCATAGGCATAAACATAGAGGCGACATTCAATGTTTGGTATTGAAATTCCATGGGTGGAATTAACTTGGATTGCAGACTTGCTGCCATCACAAGATCATCATGCAAAAGTTTATATTGTTTTTGTAATTCTTGTGTTCTGAGAGTAACAATCATCTCCAAGGATTCATTTAAATTACGTAACTCTCTTTTAGTTCTCGAACTTTGTAAGGCAATGGCAAGAACTCCAGAAAATAAAAAGGTTAATATTCCATATTGGGTTAAGTATGCATTTTTTCCTGTAATGAAGTCTGTTAATACATCTGCAATTCCAAAAAAAGTAGCTAGTAGAGCACCTAAAGACACAACTATTGCTTCTGGTGTTTTATTATAATTTCGGGCTAAGAGTTGGACTAAAATTGGTACTTTAATTCCAAGTAAAATATACCAAACATACACAAAATAGAATCTAACGTCTGGATTGAGTTCAAATAGTTGAATCAATGCTAAAATTGAATCGAATAAAAATGTAAGGAATGCAATCTTTGTTATCCTTCGTTCAAATAAGGTATGAACGAATAACATAATAAACACGGGAAAGATAAATTGGCAAAAGAAAAGTAACCTAACCAATACTTCAGGATTGATCCCTAAAAAGTGAATTTTGTTTAAAGCAGGCAAACGCCAACAGACAAAAAAAATTGCAGTTCCCGCAAGATACAATCCTGATTTAGATGACCGATTTAAAGCATACCCAATGGCTTGTTGTAAAAAAATTCCGAAAAACAAGGCAGCCATCACAATCTGATTTACATCCTCATAAATCATTTTGTCTTTGATCTCATTTTGAGTTCCAAACATTGGAGTTGACCTGAACAATCCACAACGGAATTGGGTTTCCCTACATTCAATTTTTACTTCAAGATGATTATCACCTAACAATACAATTGAATTTGGAATTTCATAATAACGAACCTTATGCCAATACGCATAATAATTTGGTGACAAACCGCCGGTCTTACCAATAAGTTCTCCATTCCAAAAAGTTTGGTCTGCGGAATGGACACGATCTAAATACACTGATAATGAGGATTCTGGTAATTTTGTGATGGGAATTGTTAGGTGGTATTTTCCTTTCAGAGGAACTTTATAACCTTGTTCCACAAGTGGAATTCCTACCTGAATTTGTTTGGGATTGGTTTCACCATCTAATTGGAATGTCCAACCTGATTCTAATGGAATCATTTCCGCCGAAAGGGAAACACTAAACAAGGATACAAACAAAAGGTACTTCATCATGGTACTGGGTTGGAACACCGAGAGGATTGAAATGTGATTCTCGGGAAGTGCAAGGATTTTTTTACACTTGGCAGATTCACAAATTGAATCCCCACTCACTTAAAAATCATAAAGACTCACTTATCCCTTAAATAACTGTATAACAAATGTTAGATGTCACTGGTTTTCAAATTTCTGAGAGTAAGGATTTCCGATACCTTACGAAAAAAACAATGAGTCTCGGGAAGGTACAGTCGTTTTGTAGTAAATTCCACAAGTTGGGGACAAATTCTTAAGAAAAACTGTCGACTTTCACATTTAGACTTAGTCTAATTATTGACAAAATCAGGTAGGGAAAGAGATTGCAATGGTAATGGATTTAAGTTACCAAAAAACAAAGGAACTTTTGGAATCACACGGAATACGTCCCACTTCCCAACGTTTGGAAATGGCCCACCTACTCCTTGAGAAACACCAACATTTGTTTGCCGAAGAAGTTTTCCATTTGGTGAATACTCACTTTCCCCATGCGTCAAGGGCGACCATTTTTAATAACCTTAAGTTATTCGCTGAAAAAGGTTTGCTTGGTACGTTAGAACTGAAGTCGGGAGTCACTCATTTTGATTCGAATACTGGTGTCCACCACCATGCTCTGGACGAATCTTCCGGAGAGATTGTAGACATTGAACTCAATGATTCCTTGGAAGAAAAGGTTCTCAAAGAATTAAAGGAAAGTTATTTTCAGAAAACTGGAAAAGAACTTCAGAATGCAAAACTTGTCATCACCTTAAGAGGGAAATAAATTTCCCCCTGCTTGGGTTCCTAATTTTATTTTTTAATTTTGTCTCTGTATTTGATTGCAATTGCAGATGCATTCCAAATCACTCGATTCCAAACAACAAGCAAAATACTTTTTTGTCTAATTTCAAATCGATAGTTGATGATATCATCTCCACCTTTTTCTCTCGCTTGTTTTAATAAATCACTGTAACCAGTTTCACCTGTTAAAACCACTAAAAACCAAGTTACAAATTCACCTTGGGTTTCCACTGGGCCAATGATTTGGTAATCATCAGAATTCATAACATACTGAGTCATGTTCGCTGCAAGTCCCGGAGTACGTAACTCTGAGTAAACACAATTCCCAATTACGGAACCAACTAACAACAATGGTAAAATACGAATCAGAATCTTTTTCATACTAGACCTCCTTTTAATGGATTTCTTTTTTACTGAATTTCAAAAAAGAGTCAATAAAAAAGAGAAGATTTTTCTTTATGAAAAAATAGAATCGTTTTAAATATGAACGATGGATATCCTTCAATTGCAATTTGTGGAATTGGCTCAGTTACAGTAACCATAGTACATGCCTTTCACCAAAACAAAGTTCCTTATACAATCCTTTGCAAAGACCAAAACAGACTTTTTTCCTTACAAGAAAAACCTGTCCAATTTAAGGGACCAAATGGTGATACAACCGAAATAAACTTAAAAGACCATTTAACATTGGTTCAAGAAAACACTGAAACATTTGACTACATCATATTGGGTTGTAAAAATCAATTATTAAACGAATACCTTACACTCACAAAAAATCATTTAAAACCAAATGGGAAATGGATCTTAATTCAAAACGGCTTACCCGAAGAACATTTTCCGAATCTTAAAAACAAAATCATTTCAGGAGTTGTTGGATGGAACACACAAGTGTTAGAAAGTGGAATCTACTTTCAATCCAATCCAGGTAGTTTAGTACTCGGTGGTTCGGACGAAACCAAACCAAATTCGATCTGGAAAAAGTCACTAGAACCTTGGATCGACGTTGTGCTCACAGAGCACATTACCGGGTTTAGGTGGCATAAACTTGCGATCAATTCCATCATCAATGGACTCGCTGCTTCCAAACAATTGAGTTTGGGACAGTTATTTCTAAACAAAAAAGGGAGGGACCAAGCAATCACAGTTCTAACTGAAATCAAAGAGCTGATGTCCAAGTTGCAGATTAAAGAAGGAGTGGTTCCTGGTTCCTTTCCCATTCAAAAACTTGGTGGTGGAAAAGGATCATTGCCCCTTTGGATTCGGCATTTGGTTCTTATCCTTTTAGGTTTAAAATATTTCAAAATCAGGACGTCAATGGTCCAGGACTTAGATCATAAACGAAAAACAGAAATTGAATTTATCAATGGCGAAGTCGTAAATGAGGCAATCAAAATCGGATTACCAGTTCCAACGAATGAAAGGATTGTGAAGGAAGTATTGAAGATAGAAAGTGAATTCCCATCGTAACAGATTTGGGAATTACTTTCCTAATTTCAAAAGTTCGGAGATAGTGTGATTGGCTTCTACAGGGTGTCTCAGTTTCTGATCTGTTTGGATGATGTATTGGTTCCTGCGCCCATCCTTACTTTTTTGCAATACAGACGCATCCACTAAATCTTTCACGATGGTTTGGACAGCTCTTTCCGTAATCCCAACAAGCACTGCTACATCTTTCAATCGCATTTCGGGGTCTTTACTCAAACAAATGAGTACGTGAGCATGATTTGATAAAAACGTCCATTGTCCTATTTTTTTAGGACTTTCTTTAGGTTTCCGTTTTAAGTCTTTTGTCATTCGATCTGAGAACCTTAATTTTTAATTATGTAGATTCAGACAATTTGAAATCACGAACGGCCCATGCCCAATAAATGAACAAAAATTGGAATGGTAACCTAACATATAATGCCCAAATCGGAACTCCAAAGTCCTTTCCGTCTAACGCTTCCAATAACATATTGATATTTGCTGGGTAAATCGCGAGGAGTAGTAGGATGATTCCATAACATGCCAATTTTCTCATTCGTTCGTATAAAACAAGTAGGCCTAATGTGATTTCAGAAAGTCCACTGGTAACATTGAGTAATTCGTGAAAAGGTAAATAGTCAGGCATCATTTCTAGGTAAAACTCAGGAGAGAAGAAATGGTTTGTGCCTGCGACTATATAAAACAGAGCAAGGGAATACACGAAAAACTTTTTCATCACCGAACTAAATCACAGATTTGAAAAATTGATACAAATTTTAGAAGGATTAAGCAACAATTTGTCCCTCTTTTGATTTGAAGTGGCCCAATTTTTCTTCCAAACGTTTTCTGCTTTTGATGGTAATGCGGTTGGGTTCGATGACTAGGTTTGTATCCGCTTTGAATTCATCGATACTTTCCTGTTTTAATTTGATGATCCCACACATATTACACAACTCTTCCATCTGGATATAAATCGTATGCGGAGTGGATAAACTTACATCTAAATTTCGGCCGAGTCGAATGTCCTGGTCACGGATTGAATTGTACAAATATGCGTATAGTCTGGTGACTGGTGTTTTCAAACGTAATATGACCAGTCTTTGGTGGGAAAACCAAATGCGCCGTGCAATACTTTCAAAAATCTTTTGCAGTAAAGACGGACCAACTGACTCGAATAAATTCTCTGGAGTCACTCTTAGGATTTTGCTCTTGGTTTCTGTGATCGCTGATGCCATCCTCGGAGCATTGTCAATAAGGGACATTTCACCAAAAATCTCACCAGGCCCTAGGACATCGATGACGTATTCAAATCCACGTACAATTCCAAATAGTTTTACATTCCCTTCTAACACAACGTAGATCTCGTTACTCTTTTCACTTTCCACAAAAAGAACTTCGCCTGCTTCCAAAGTAGACTGCATATTGTCCCAAGGAAATGGCTTGTAGGAAGATGCAACTGACCTAAATAAGTCGGATGCTTCTTGTACATTGTCTATGGAATTGTTTTCTTTGGACCATTTGAGAAAGGATTGCAGAGAATAAGCAGCAAGATTTGGTTTTTGCCAAGAAAGATAAGTCCGTGCATTTTGTACCAAGCGTTCAGGATGGTATTCACGGTCCGCTGGTTTATTTGCTTTTGATAGATGTTTCTGAAGGGTTCTTAATTCTCTAGAATAAAGGCCTAAAATTTTCATCGCAAGTTCTTTGCGTTCTTTTAGGTAAGAACCAAGTAAGCGGATTGGAATTTGCACCAGTTCTACATCTGTGTCAGCAAATAATGTGACAAGGAACCTATGTTCAGTGAGTGCTGAAACCAATCCAAAACTATCCCCCGCTTCATAATAAGCAAGTTCATGGTCAACAACGATGTGTTCGGAATCTACCGAAACTCGGCCCGATTTAACGATGAAAAAATTCCCAGTATTGACGGAATTTTGGACAACAATGGCTGCCCCTTTCGAGTATGTTACAATTTTGATATCTTCTACGGACACTGAATTAAAAAAAATGATTTATAAAGGTACGAGTCAAACATTTAAATCTCAGAAGTCATCTGCTCCCAGATGAAATCGTACACTTTTATAGCAGAAATATTTTTCATAGGAAGAGGGATTTCTGCTGAAAAAATAGGGTAAAATTCTGGACTCTTTGGAAATCCACCATGGGAACCTCTTACCAAGTCTGCATCTAAAGGAATCACATCCATTAAGTAACGAAAACCAAGTTTTTTCTTGATTAATGTCCAAATTACCTTCCATTTTACAAATTTTTGACTCGGGTTTAAAAAGAGTTCTGCGGGATCATACCCAGGTTTTCGGTGGATGTCCACCAAGCGGGCGTAATCTGGAGCTTCTTTGTCGTTCATCCAATAATAGTAAGTAAACCAATAGCCGTCTTTTGCGACTAAAACAAGATCCCCTGATCTTTCATGATGAATGTGGTATTTTTTTTGTTCGTTTTTATCTAGGACTAACTCAACACCTGGTATTTGTTTGGCGATTTTTTTTGCCAGTTCTACGGATTTTCCATCCTTACAATATATATGAGAGATTTGATGATCGGAAACTGCAAAAGCTCGAGATGCACCTGGGTCTAAATGTTCGTACCAACGTTCCTTTCTTACTTGTATCAAATCATTTTCTCTTAAAATACGATTGATGTGAATGGGCGTGTGAACATCACTAATTCCATATTCAGAAAGTAAAATCACTTTGGCATTTTTCTTTTGATAGGTTTCCACTAACTCTTTTACAATCTGATCCAGTTCTGATAGTTCTTTTTTTAGTTTGGAAACGTTTGAACCAAACTTTTGTAACCCATAATCCAAATGGGGTAAATAAACTAACGTGAGTGTAGGATCATACTTTTCATCCACATACAGAGTGGCGTTTTTAATCCATTTTGTAGATTGGATATTTGCATTTGGTCCCCAAAAATGGAATAAAGGAAAAGTTCCAAATTTTTTTTGTAGCTCTTCTCTTAATTCAGGTGGATGGGAATAACTATCTGGTGCTTTGACTCCATCTGCATGGTATTGTGGCCTGGGTGTTACAGAATAATCTGCAGATGAGTACATATTGTACCACCAAAACATTTTGGAACACGTAAACTTTGGATCTATTTTTTTTGCTTTTTCCCAAAGTTTTTCTCCATAAACCAGATGATTGGATTGTTTCCAAAATTTCACTTCTGAATCGATCCGGTCATACCATCCATTTCCTACAATTCCATGTTCACTTGGCCATTTTCCAGTTAAGTAGGTACTTTGTGCACTCGTAGTAACGCCAGGTAACATTGGTTCAATGAGTGTATAATTTTTTGATGTGAGGTATTGTTTCAAAAAAGGAGTGTGTTCCGAAATGACAGATTTCGATAGCCCTACTATATTGATGACAACGGTTTTTTGGAATTTTGTTTTTATTTGTTTCATTTGGGGTTAATCCTTCTTTTCACTCAAATTTGTTTTTAACCAATCGAGTTCTCTTATAATGGAGGATTCTAGAGAAATTTGTAATGGTGTCGGAAGGACATTCCAAGTGTAAGTTTCAATTTCTAATACATTCGTAAAAGGGAATTGTTTCTGCATTTTCAAAACCGTAAGCAATTCTTCTTGGGTAGACAAAAACTCACCATAAGAATCCAAAAAAATCGGAACATGAAAATGAATTCTCCATTCTTCACCCATCTCTGCACCATTCAGGATCGCTTCCCCTAAATCTTTAAACGAAAGTTTTGTTCCATTTTGTTTCACTGCCACAACTTGGTGTAAGTATTTTTTTTCATCAAATGGTTTTAATAATTTGAGTTTTCCTTCGATCGATTCAGAAAAATCCACCTTCAATGCGGAACTCACTTGGATCCTACCCACTTTAATTCCAGTTCGTTTTAACTCTGAAAATAAAACATCATTAATCTCGTGTGTCACGGCTAGGTGGCATACATCAAAACAAAATCGAATATGTTCTTTGGTATTTTGGATGGCAATTCCTTCATCAAATCCAAATTCTTGATTTAAGATTGGTATTGCCATTGGTAAAAGTTCATTTTCATACCAATGCACCAAGTTAACAAAGGTTCCGAGGAAACCATCAGGTTCTGGTTCAATGTCTAAGTGTAGGATTCGTGATTCCTTTTTTTTGATTCGGATTAGGTCGACTAAAGTTTGAATGATGTAATGAGTACAATTTTTTTTTCTTTTGGCTAAATCCGTTTCATTGGAATCAAAATAGAGATACGAAAGTGGAGGCGTGGAAACACCTCCTTCTTCGCCTTCTGGTAACATTTCATTTAATAAAAAAAACAACCGTTTTGTATATTCATACCTTTCGAGAGTTGACCAATCCGGATGATAAACACCTTCTTTCACAACTTCGGAATGGAATCCTCCATACGGAAATCCATTGATTGATATCACATACATCGACTCCTGTTTGAGCCATTTTTTCCATTCGAATAGAGTATCCGATTGGCTAAGGCTTACCGAAGCTTCATTTGACAATCGAAGGCCAATTCCAAAAGGTTCATTCGGTGAAAATTGTGTTTTGATCTTAGGTAGATAGGTTTTTAATTCTTCAAAATGGTCTTCCCATGATTCTCCCAAATGGATATTGGAACAATAGGTTACGTGTCCAAATTTTGTTCTCAATGGAAATTGACCAAAGTTTCAAAAGCAGACATTAAGATTGATTGATCCATGTGATAAACCTCTTTCGGTTTCCCTATTCCATTTAGCATTAGCAATGTGAGTTTTCCCCCAAGATGTTCTCTAAACTCTTCTAAAGCAATTTCTAAGTTTTCTTTTCCTTTCTCTAGTAAAATGGGGAAATCCAATGTAAAGCCAAGCCCCAATAACAAACGTAAGATACGCAAATATTCTGATTCTTTTAAATCACCGCACAAAAATGAATAGATAGAATCGAGTGCAATACCCACTGCCACTGCTTCACCATGTCGAATTGAAAAATTGGAAAGGTATTCTAATTTATGGGCAAACCAATGTCCAAAATCCAAAGGCCTTGACGATCCAAATTCGAAGGGATCCCCACTGCGAATGTGTTCCATATGAAGCCTTGCACAGTCATACACTAACTGTTCCATCACATCCATGTCTCGGTTCACGAGTGAATTCACATTCGATTCTATCCAACAAAAAAAAGATTCCTCTTTAATCAAAGATACTTTTACGGCTTCCGCTATCCCAGAACGCCAATCTCTCTCATCCAAAGAAACAAGAAACGAGGAGTCATTAAAAACAGCAATAGGTGGTGCAAATGTGCCTAAAAAGTTTTTTTTCCCAAAGTAATTGATGCTATTTTTAACCCCTACTCCCGAATCATTTTGGGAAAGCACAGTCGTCGGAACTCTTAACAAACGAATCCCGCGGTGGGATACCGCAGTTGCAAATCCAACCATATCAAGAAAAGCACCACCTCCAATGGCCATAACATAAGAGTGTCTATCAATTCCATACTCACTGATGGCGGAGGAAACCAATTCCCATGATTCACTTTGGTTTTTGGAATTTTCTCCTCCAGGGATCGTCAAAATCGTTTTTACCAATTGAACAGATGTTACATTTGTTTCAAAATAGGAATGAATGGATTCCAAAATATGTTTTTGATGTACAAGGATTCCTTCATCTACAACTACCAAAACTTTCTTTTTGACTCCTTCTGGTTCTTGTAATCGAAAGAAGTTTTGTAGAACTAAATTTTCCAAAGCAAACAAATGTTTTGTAAAAAAGACTTCGTATCGATATGATACTTGAAACTCAGATTGAATCCTTTTAAACTGATTTACCATTATCTCTGTTATGTGACTGCAAAATACTTTGCGATTAAAAATGACAAAGGTAACAAAAAAAGTATGAGAATTGTAATTGGCATCACCCCTGAAGCGGCAGAAAAACTAACGTTCAAAAGAATTAACGTTAGTACTCCCATTTTTACGGACTTCCCGATCAAAGTTGGTGAAGGATTTTGGATCACTCGCCAAAGTGTTGGGAATAAAATCAACGAATGTAGTGTGATAAAAGGCAATGTAAAAAGGAAGGTGTGATTGTAAATGGAATAGATTGTTTGGGAACAAAATACAGCCAGATACAAAAATCCTGCTACATAAAACCGAATTTTGCCACCTCCAAAAACTTCATTTTGGCTAATGGATGTGATAGCGGCGATATAAAAAATCGGTAAAACCGATAGACTCACAAGCGAATATGGAATTGATTTTAGGATTGTCATACCTAATACCAAATTAAGGCCTCTGCATAATCCCATTACGATAGGACCCAAAACCAAATGATGTTTCGCAAAACGATTGTAAGTGATAACAAATACGACAATCAAAATTGAAATGATAAAACTGATTTCACTGTATAGGAAAGAAAAAAGAAGTCCCAAACAAAACAAAAAAATTCCCAAATACAATGCATGGTGGGCAGATACTTTTCCCGACGGGATAGGTCTTTCCGGTCTTTCGATTGAATCGATATTCCGATCAAAATAATCATTGAGGACAACACCACCACCATACAAACAAATACTAGCAAGGATTAATAAACCACCCTCTTTCACCCAAGGAAAAGAAACAATGGCCATACCCGCTAAAATATCTGCGACTGCTGTGACAAGATTTGCTGGTCTTAGTAAGATGAGGTAACTTTTAAAATTCATTTAATCGATGTAGAGAGAGTTTTGATTCCATTTGGGAAGTTGCCCACCTCGCAAAACAGAATTACCATGGAATTTTTCATTTGGATCTGAAGGGGTACTCAATTCAAAATCAGATACTTGGATTTGACCACTTTTGGCAAATGCTTCGATTGCATTTTCGTATGTCACCTTACGGATAACATCATTTGGTATCCCACGGCTTACCATAAGAGCGGCAGTTTTGGGAATGGCAAGTGGATCTGATATCCCCCAATCCGCACTTGAATTGATCATAATTCTTTCAGCACCATATTGTTCTACAATAGATACCATTCTTTTGTTTCCCATTTTTGTAAATGGATAGATTGTGAAGGCAGCGTAAAACCCTTGGTCTAACACTGATTTAACCGTCTCTTCATTGTTATGATCCACTATGACCCAAGAAGGATCTAATCCATGTTCAAGAGCGATTGACATACTCCTTTCAGTTCCCCTTTTTTTATCTCTATGAGGGGTATGGATTTGTACTGGTAATTTGGCTTCTTTTGCTAATTCCAACTGTAAACGATAGTATTTTTCTTCTAATTCCGTTTGGTCATCAAATCCAATTTCTCCAATCCCTACTACTCCCTCTTTATAAACATAAAGAGGTAAAATCTCCATGACTTCTTCCGCCAATCGTTCGTTATTTGCTTCTCTCGAATTAAGACCCATGGTACAATAATGTTTAATTCCAAACTGAGAAGATCGAAACCGTTCCCAACCCACAAGACTACTGTAATAGTCTTTAAAACTTGAAAGTCCAGTGCGGGGTTGTCCTACCCAAAAAGCAGGTTCAATGACGGCAACGATACCGGCTTGTGCCATATTTTGGTAATCATCAGTTGTCCGCGAAACCATATGAATATGAGGATCAAAAAATTTAAATCCTTGGATTTTATCTTTATATTCATCCCATTTCAAATCCATGTGCGTTGGTGTATCTGTTGTTTTTTTCGGATTCTCAAAATGGGAAGGATTTGTTTTTAAATCTGATTGTTTTTCACACATAAAAATTTAATGATTGTTTCCTAATTTAGACCAATCCCATTTCCCATTTTGAATCTCTTCTTGGAATTTTGGATGTTTTGTTAGTAATAATTGGAATGATTTCAATTCTGATTGTGAACAAATCAAACTAGCTGCGATCACATCTTCTTCTCTACGTGATTTGAATAAAGTTTCCACAAGGTAGAGTTCACCTTCTGAAAGATAAGGTACCATTAATTGCCAAATCTCGGGAGGGACATCCCTTCCCGCAGACCACCTTTCTTTCACAAAACTAATTAGACTGATTGCTAGGTTTTGGTTATTTCTTTGTGACAATCCATAAATCATTTGAATTGGTTTTTCATTGAAGATTGTTTTTAAAACCAATTGGTTCCAAGCTAACTCAGGAAATTCATGGTATGGGAATGGGTTATGTAAAGCAATTGCATCAAAAACAAATCCCATATTGGATCGAACTGCATCCGTTGCTCTCGGCAACCAAACTTGAGGGTATGGGAGAATGGATAAGGACGAAAACAAGGCAACCAATTCATTTAATTCCGCAGTATCAAATAAGGTCTCAATTTTTTCGATCAATTCGTTTTTAGAGAGTGTTACTAAAAAACTTAGGAACCAAACACGGCTTAAACGAACCAAATTCCAATGGTTCACCTGAAATCCAGGTAAATTCGGAATCAAATTTTGATCTTTTAACTCTTCTTGTATGATGGTTTTTGAGAGAAACCTTGGTGCTTTGACAAAGGCAGTCATCAGTGCATTTGGATTGTCTTTCGGAATCGAGTCCAACCACTTCATTTCTGTTTCGGTTGTATGTTTTCCAAGCAAAGGATAAAAATAGGCGGAATTAGAAGTTAACATAAAAAACAACTAAGAGAATGATTTTTGGGAACAAAAGTGGAGTAAACCAAATATTAGTAGTTTTACGATCCTTTCCTCCTTTTGCCTAACTTTCAACCATGAGTATGTCTCTTATCCAGACTAAAAAAATAGTATCCAAAATCTTCAATAAACTGTACAAAAACCAACTTTAAAATTAGGTGTCCTACGCATCTGGAAATTTATGGATAGGAAACAGCTAAGGTCTCATGTTCACTGGCAAAAATCACGGGAGTACCAAATGTACATGCAATTTTATAAACTAATCATCGGACTACTCATCAGCACCACTCTCTTTTTTGGTACAGGCGAGATCGAAGCTCAGTTCATTACACCTGTTAAAAAGGAAACACCAGAACCGCAGAATCCACCACCGGCTCCGCCACAGGCATCACCTCCAGTGGAACAACCAAAAGAAACAACAGTAGTTCCTGAAGAGCCAGCTGAGTATGTAAGTCCCATGAAAGGGAATCTTTCCAGTGATTATTTCCGCAGTTTCCAGATCACCAACAAACAAAAAAAAGCCATCCAAGAAAACAAAAGTTTGTGGTTTGCAGATCGTTTCCGAGTGGGATTTGGATTACGTCCCAAAGCAGATTCTTTGTACAATACCGACTTCGATCGTTCTACGGCGGATAACAGAAATACGGTGACAAACCAAACACAATTTTATTTGATTGGAGATGTTTCTCCGAATATCACATTTAAACTCACCTTCCAAGATGTTAGGTTATGGGGAGGTGAAATCACAACTGGTACTGCTGATCAAAAACTTGGTGTGATTTCAAATGTAGGAACAACAATTGATACAACAAGACAAAGAGAAGTCGCTTTAAACAATTTTACTGGATTTAGAGAAGCATTTTTGGACCTAAAAACCACAAACCAAATGTTTCGAGTCAGAACCGGACGTCAAATCTTAGACTTCGGTGATGGTAGGATCCTTGGTGCACGGAATGATAGTTTGAATGGGAACTCTTTTGATGCTGTCAGGGCAACGCTAACCGTCCAAAAACAAACCTTAGATGTGTTTGGTGCCATTGTCAGTTCCGAAAACAATGCAAACAGTATGGTGTCCAATAATTCAACTCGTTTAAATGGTCCTGGGAATGCATCCTATTATGGTGTCCATTACGGCGTCAAACCTTGGGAATGGCTGGGGATAGAAGTATATAACTTCACCCTATACAAACAAAGGTTAAAGGCAACCAATACCACTCCATATGGATCTGAAATTTATTACCGTGATCCTGACCAATTGAATACAACAGGATTTCGATTAACAAACCGTACGAAAAGTAATTCTTTACCAAAAGAAACTGGAATTGACTGGATGGTGGAAGCGGCTTGGCAAACGGGATTTAATGGAGAAAGAGTATCACCTGATTGGATTAACCAAAACGGTGCTTTAAAAACCAATAAAACAACGGGTGCCCCACCTCCCTATTCGGATCCGGTACGTTATAAGGCGAATATCGTAGCAGCTCAGTTAGGTTATACTCCGGTAAAAGAATTTAGAATTGGGATACAATATGTGCAGGCTTCTGGAGATCCGAATCGAAATGATGGAAGTGTTGCCACTTACAACCCTTTATTTGCCACAAGAAGGATGGCGGGAGGCGCTATTCCTTTTGCAGGAAATGGAAATTCGGGTTTAGTGTTTTGGCAAAATATAAAAGATTATTCCATTCACATCAAATACGAATCTCCAAAATGGGGAACGTTTATCATCAACCCTCACTGGTACTACAAAACGAAATTACAAGATGGTTATTATGAAAACAATAACTATGTGACAGGAAGTAAGGCAACAGGAGAAACTGCATCAACGGAAGATTTTTATAACACGGAAGCTTACAATCCGAATCGGCCAAAATTAGGAAAACATGTCGCGACAGAAATCAATTTGATTTATATCGTTACACCATTTGAAAACGTCTCTTTTTGGTTTGGAGCAAGTTCCCTATATGCAGGAGATGCGATTCGAAACCAAAAAAATAATCCTTACCAGGCAGATCCATATCACAGGTATGATTTCAAACCAAATGCTAGTTTTTTCACCTTCCAAACAGTATTTGCTATTTAAATAATTAAGATTTGGGATCTGGATGGAATCCATCAAGGATTAAGTCCAACCCAAATTCAAAATTATGTTTTCCATTATATTTCCTCGTTGCCACATCTTTTGTTAGTTGGTAAAAGTATGGCAACTGATCTTTTGGGATCATTGGTAAGTATTCAGTGGCTTTTTGCGAATACTCTTCTGTTTTAAACGGAAAATTTAATTCCTGTAATGTAAAACCATAAATATGGGCATCAATGGCAATGATCATTTGGTCTGCTTGTTTATAGGAAAATCCAGACTCCACCAAACAACCTAACGTATCATTAAAATATTTAAGTAAATTTTCTCCGACATTCACTCTTGAAACAAGTAACATCGTCAACCATGGGTGTAAAAGGAGGATTTTTCGCACAGATTTTGCACGTTTTTTCATTTCCTTTCTCCAATAACCACCTACTTTAGGAAAGGTGAAATGTTTTACACAATTTTCAACCATCCCGTCTAACAACTCATCTTTGTTTTGAATATGATTGTATAAAGACATGGCTTCAACACCTAACAGAGTTGCTAGGTTTCTCATGGACAAGGAATTTATTCCTGATTTGTCCGCAAAAGAGATTGATGTTTCAATCAAAAGTTCTTTTGAAAGTGACTTCCTTGGTTTTTGAATCTTTTTTTGGATAGCCAATCCACTGATCTCCCTATTTTATTTCAGTTTTGATGATATATTTTAACCTTCCTTCATCATAAAATCCACTACTTATTAAAATTTTCATCGTTCCAATAGAAATATATTTCCTTGACAGACTTACACTGTAAGTTAATTTCATCTGCAGGAGATTTCCCATTGAGAGTCATCACAAATAGAAAATATGGTCCACCAGAAGTTTTAAAACTAGAAGAATGGGAAATCCCAAAACCAAAAGAGGATCAAATTTTGATTCGGATTGTGAATACCTCTGTCAATTCTGCTGACTGGAGACTACGAAAACCAGATCCAAAATTAGTTCGTTTGTTTTTCGGAATCTTCAAACCTAGATCTGTTGTATTAGGTATCAGTTTTTCGGGAATCGTCGAAGCCGTTGGTAAAAAGGTTACAAAATTTCAAGTTGGAGACAAGGTACTCGGTTCACCAGGAATGAAGATGGGAACGTATGCAGAATACATTTGTGTCTCTGAAAAATCGACGATCACAAAATTTACCTCTGGAATCAGTTTTGCGGAAGGAGCAACTCTTTCCTTTGGTGGTCTTACCGCCGTTGATTTCCTTCAAAAATGTAATGTTCATACCAAACAGTCAATCCTGATCTACGGAGCATCAAGTGCGGTAGGAACTGCAACAATCCAGATTGCTAAACATTTCGGGGCAATTGTTACAACTGTTTGTAGTAAAGAAAATATACCACTTGTAAAATCTTTAGGTGCTGATGAATCATTTGATTACGATCAATTTTTTTCACTGCCAGAAAATAACAAATACGATATCGTATTTGAATGTGTTGGTAAAACAACGATTGATAAAAATTTAAAACATTTAAAGGAAGGTGGAAATTTAGTTTTAGTAGGAGCTACGTTTCGCCAAATGTGGGAATCATTTTGTTTATCAGTTTTCAAAAGAAAAAAAATTCATTTTGGACCGATAAAAGAAACATTAGAAAATTTGAATTTCCTTGTTTCTTTAACCAATCTTGGCAAATACAAAACCTACATTGATCGGCATTATCCTTTAGAAGAAATGGTAGAAGCTCATCATTATGTAGAAGCTGGTCATAAAAAGGGGAATGTAGTGATTGATGTTACAAAGGGATGAAGTGAAATTTGTAATCCCACCTAATTCAAATTAGGTAGGATTACATTGGGATCAATTGATCTTCAATTGAGAATGGTTTACTTGTTTTTTATTTCCACCGAATGTTAAATCAGTATACACTCGATCCGATTGACAAACCTTTACATTTGCTGCCGTAGAACAAGAAGCAGTTCCGGAGATTTTGCATCCTTTTTCTTCACAAGCTTTGCGGTCTTTTCCCCGGCATTGTTGGCATCCATTTGTGCTTCCATTCCCACACAAAAAACAATCCTCAGCGAAGCTTGCCGTTGATGAAAACAAAACCATCAAGGCAAAACTAAACGTGACCAATGTTCTCATATATTCTCCTACTTTTCCACCGTATGGCAGAGAAGAAGGGAAATTCTATGTGTTCGAAATATTTTGACAAACCAATTTTTTATTTTGGTACTGAGGGTATGACATAAAATAAAATCGCAAAAAAATGACAAATGCTCCCTGAAAGAACAAAAAGATGCCAAATCGCGTGGTTCATTGGCAAACGATCCCATAGATAAAAAATCACACCAAATGTATAACTGAGTCCACCAGCGACTAACCAGGACATTCCACCGACTCCAATGGCAGCTCGGATGTCTTTGATCACGAAGATGGCAAGCCAACCCATTATGATATAAACAGCTACACGAAGGCCACTATACTTTCCAGGGAATAGTAATAGTAAAACAACTCCAATGAGTGCAAGGATCCAAATCAAACCAAATAATACCCATCCCCATTCAGAATTCTCACGCAAACTAACAAGCGTAAATGGAGTATATGTACCAGCGATTAAGAGATATATGGATGCGTGATCGATCACTTTAAATACTTTTTTTGTGGCTGTGTGGTATATTCCATGGTAAAGAGTAGAAGCTAAGTATAAAATGATGAGAGTTGCACCATAAATGGCGGAACTCACTACATGCCAAACATCTCCATACAAAACTGCCATCGTTAATAATAAAGAAAGACCAGCAATGCTTAAGCCCCCTCCAATTCCATGAGTCACTGCATTTGCGATTTCATGGCCGATGGAATATTCATGTACTGTATCAATCAGTTCTTTCATGGGATGAAGGTTTTCCTCATTCCCAGATGTAGGTTCAGAGAAGGACGGACGATTTGTTCTCTTTTGATTCGAATACTGTTTTGAAGTAGGAATCGTTTTTTGAGTCGAACGTTTTTTAGATGTTGGTTTTTGTTTTTTAGGAGAAGGTTTCTGTTTTGCTTTCGCTTTTTTGGCTTTCATTCGTTTTGACTGCTTGTATCACACTCTTATATTGTAAGAAGGTCAATCGAAAGAAAGGTTTCAAAAAAAATGAGTGAAAGGGATCAAATTGGTTTCTTTTTGCCAATAGGATTGATTTCGATTTCTAAAACTTCGGAACAAATGTGATTCACCATTCGTTCCAATGGAGAACCGTTTGACTCATTGTTTCCCCTTTGGAAAATTCCATAGGTAACAAAAAACGATCCTCCACGAAAAAGGAATTAGATCACTCTGAATCTTTGGATTGGTCTTTTTCTTTCCCTTGTTTTTTCTTTTCTTTGGCTTTATCCTTCATTTTCTCTTTTTGGTCCATTCGTTTCTCTTTTAATTCTTCTAAAGAAACAGAACCGTCACCATCTTTGTCCAATTCTTGGAAAAAACCATCATGGAATTTTTGCCATTCTTCTTTTGACACTTTTTTATCATCATTGGTATCCATCTTTTTAAAATGTTCACCGGCCATAGGATGTTTTCCTTTGCCTTCATGGTCATGGGCAATGACTGAAGCTGTCACAAGGAAAGTGAAACAAAGAAATAAGCTTAGAATTTTTTTCATAAAAAAACCTCTGCCGAATTGTTACCCCATTTTGGAAACAAGTCAACACCTTCATTAAAATTTTAACCGATTCCTTTTTTTAAAATAATTCTATTTTGTGATTCCCTAACGACATTTGTTTGTTTATGGTTTCGGGTAACTTGTCATCGCATTCAAAATGAAACTTAATAAATCTTACCCCCAAATCACTCTTTTCATCCTAACGTTTGTTTACTCTACCATCCATTCGGGACCAACAAAACCTGAAAATTGCCCGAAACCCATTTTAGATCGTGAATGGCAAATTACAACAAACCTAGAAACAGAGTTTGATCAAAATCTGTTCTGTGGGTATGTACATGAAATTGGCTCCGAAGACAGCGAATTTCATTCATTTCTCATCGAAAGGCATGGTAAAATCGTAACCGAAGTCTACAATACAAGAGCCGACCATCCGTTTAACAAACGCTATGGCACAAGGTTTCCTTTCGACGGGGAAACTCAGTTTGATTCAAATACATTACATGATGTAAGGTCTGTTAGCAAAACCGTAGTTTCTTTGCTATTTGGCATTGCTATCGATAAAAAAATAATCGATGGAGTGGATGTTCCAGTGCTATCGTATTATCCAGAATTACAAATTCCAAAAAATGATCCCAAACAAATCATTACATGGAAACACCTTCTAACAATGAGCAGTGGCCTTGATTGGGAAGAATGGAGGTATGGATTTTTATTCAGTGATGAAACACGACTTCTTTGGAAAAAAGACTTAACCCAATTCTTTTTTGACAGGGACTTAATCCATACACCAGGGACTATTTTTAATTATAATGGAGGAGGAACGTCTGTTCTTTCTGATATTCTAACAAAAAAAACAAACAAATCCTTAAAAGAATTAGCGAAAGAATGGTTATTCACTCCATTAGAAATCCACAACTTTGAATGGGTAGAGGACAGAAATGGAAGAGCACTTGCCCATGCAGGCCTTAGATTAAGACCAAGGGATATGTTAAAATTGGGAAGGTTTGTCTTAAACGGAGGAAATTGGAAAGGAAAACAGATTGTCTCAAAACAATGGTTAGATGATTCTCTCAAAAAACAAATCAATTCGCAGGTAAAAATATTCCGTAAGGATGGAAAATCACTATTTTACGGATACCAATGGTGGCTTGGAGAAACCATTTTGGAAGAGAAAAAAATTCCGTGGTCAGTTGCACTTGGGAATGGTGGGCAACTCATTTTCGCCTTCCCAAGTATGGATATGGTCATTGTTACAACCGCCGGTGGTTATGGTGATCCAACCACCATCCAAAGGATATTGGATACAGTCGAAAGGATTCTAACCACCGTTAAGTAAAAAGTTTCAATACTAGATTAATCAAAGTATTGGATTCGGTAGAGACAAGACTGAGCGGTAGCAGCACTATCAATGACATAAGCACGGCAATCTTTTTGCCAAATTTCTTTGGAATCTGAATCCTTGATTTTTGAAATTGATTTTTCATATAACAAACTACAGAGGTATCTTGCCATTTGTATCATTAAGTTTTCAGCTACTGTTTCTTTTTTTACTTCTTCTTGGATGTTTCTCATCACTCGAATTGATTCTTCCAATACACGTTCCTGTTCCAATAAAAATGTAGATGGAGATCCAATCTCTGCTTTTAGTGAATTGAGATACTTCCTAAAATTTCCATCACCTGCCATTCCTGCAAGGATTGCACCTGTTGCGATACGTACATGGATTTGGGAAGTCCCTTCATAAATGGTATTGATCCTTGAATCACGAAACATTCTAGAAATATCATAGTCTTCTGTATAACCAGCGCCACCAAAGACCTGTACAGCGATGCTTGTATTTTTATGACCTTCTTCTGAACTATAATATTTTGCGATAGGAGTCAAAATGGAAGCAAGTGTAGACCAATATTTTACTTTTTCATCCTTTCTGATGTCACGATCTGGTTTTCCTTGTTTTTCTAAACGTATTTGATGGTGTTGGTACATATCAATCACACGAGCTGTCTCAAGTGTCAGAAGTCGCATAGCATTCGTTTCGCGTTTGATTTTATGCACCATCTCATAGACAGCGGGAATCTCATAAATTGGTTTTCCAAATTGGTTCCTTTCATTTGCATACTTCAGGGATTCATAATAAGCAGCAGCTCCTCCACCGCAACCACCTGAAGCACTCACAAGCCTCATAAAATTTGTCATTCCAGCGGTATAACGAGTGAGTCCTAAACCTTCTTCTCCCAAAATTTCCCCATAACTATTATCATAAACAATCTCACAAGTAGGTGATCCATGAAGGCCCATTTTTTTCTCGATTCCAGCAACGGAGATGTCAGAACTTTTGACCAAAAAAACAGAAAGCCCACGAGCACCACCATCAGGTTTACCTGTTCTTGCAAGTGTCAAAAGAAGTGCAGGATAGTCGCCAAGACCACATCCTTGCGAAATAAATCGTTTTGTACCTGTTAAACGATAACTTCCATCTTCTTGTTTGACAGCAATTGTCCTAACACTATTTAAGTCAGACCCAAAATCAGGTTCTGTGAGAGACATTGCAAATAAACACTCACCAGTTGCTGCCTTTGTTGCATAGGTTTCAATTTGTTCTTCGGTTCCAAATCTAGATACTATTTGGGCTAAATTTAAGAGTGTTGTTGTCATACAAAAAGCAACATCCGCACGCGCCATAATCATCGCATAAAATGCACCGACAGTTGCAGGAAAATTCAATCCACCTGCTTCTCTTGGCAGTGAGTAACCCATAAGACCCGTACTCCGAAATTTTTCATAAATCTCAACGGTTTCTTTTGGGAAGATTACCTTTCCATTTTCATACTTTAATTCGTTTCGATCCATAATTTGAGATTTTTGAGATACATCTTTGCCAAAAAAATCTCCCATTGCATCCAAACTCGAAGTGTATAATTCCATGGCTTCTTCTAAGGAAGAAGGTGCCATTTCATATCGATTATTTTTGCTTTCAGTATAAACTTTATGATCAATAAATTCTTCACCTTCTGCTTCTTTTACGATTGATTCCCAATCAATGAGTTGGTTATAAATTAATTGTAAGTCTTTATCATCTGAAAAATAGTTATTTGCGATCATATTTGTTTCCTTAAATGTTATAAGCTGCTTCTAGTCCTTCGAAAAACGCTCGTTTTGCATCAATGTTTTTGGCATCCTTTGCTCCGCCGATTAAAATGATTTTTTGATTTTGAGATTGTTTTACGTATTGTTCATACAATGAATCTTCTTTTTCCTGACCAACACATAAGATGATCGAATCACAAGGATATAAAAACTCTTCTCCATTTTTAAATACAACAATAAGTCCATCTTTTGTAACTTCCTTATACGTTAATCCTTGGAAAAACTCAACTCCTTCTGACTCTAACTCTTGTTTTAGAGCCCAAAATGTGGTAGGTCCTAATCCTGCGCCATGTTTTCCATTCCTACGAAAAACTCCTACCTTTCGTTTTGCTTTTGCAGTTTGGATCATTGCATTTGTAAATGAATTTATATTGTATTTTTGATTGTAAGATTCAAGTGTTGGATCGTTTTCTTCTGTTAAACGATGGGCAACATCCACACCAATCCCACCACCACCAATCACAGCAACTGCTTTTCCAGGAACAAATTTACCAGTTAAATAATCTGCATAACTTCCATGAGGCAATAATTCTAATCCTTTCAAATGGAATTCTCTCGGGATCACTCCACTTGCAAAGATAACTACGTCGGAGTTTTTTGCTTTGATGTTTTCGATTGTTGCTTCGGTGTTCAATTGGATTTTAACTCCGATTGCATTCAGTTCATTTTTGAAATAACGAATGGTTTCATTAAATTCTGACTTACCTGGTATATGAGACGCCAATTGGAACTGACCTCCAATTTGGTCTCTTTTTTCAAAGATGGTTACATCATGGCCTAATTCTTTTGCCACTCTTGCGGCCTCCAAACCAGCAGGACCTGTTCCAATCACTAAAACGTTTTTTGGGTTTGTTGTTTTTTTGAAGTTATATTTATCTTCATTCATTGCGACTGGATTCACGATACAGGAAACATGTTTTTCCTGGAATGCATGGTCGAGGCATGCTTGGTTACAAGCCACACAAGTATTGATTCGTTCGGAATGTCCGTTTGCTAATTTTTGAACAATGAATGGATCAGCTAAAAACGGCCGAGCCATTGAAATCATATCTACACTTTGTTCGGAAAATACTTTTTCGATCGTGGATGCATCATTAACACGATTGGAAGCAATGATTGGTACGCCTGGAGTTTGTTCTTTGATACGACGTGCGATGGGAACCCATGCTCCTCGGGGTACAAGTTGGCTAATGGTAGGAATTCTAGATTCATGCCATCCAATTCCTATGTTCAGAGCTGTCACATTTTCATCACGTAAGGCATTCGATAAACCAATCACTTCTTCAAAACTTGGATTCCCTGGTATCAGATCAATGCCCGACATACGGAAAATAATGGGGAATCCTTCTGGAAGATTTTTTTTAACAGCTCGTAACACTTCGATCGAAAAATTCATTCTACGTTTGGCATCACCACCAAAATAATCATCACGGTGATTTGTAACGGGTGAAAAAAATTGATTTAATAAATAACCTTCACTCCCCATAATTTCCACAGCACCAAACCCTACTTCATGAGCGATTTTTGCGGAACGGCCAAAATCTTCGATTGTTCTCCAACATTCATCTTCGGTTAAGGCTCTTGGCACATAACGATTGATTGGTGCCCTAATGGCAGATGGAGCGACACAGTTTCGGTCAAATGCATATCTACCTGCATGAAATAACTGCGCACACATTACCCCTTTTCCTTTCAGGGCTCCATTGAGTAATTTGAGTTCGTTTGCGTGAAGTGGGTCTAAAAATTGAAAAAATGATTTTGATCCCTTCCCTTCCTCATTGACACTGATACCACCAGTGACAATCATTCCGACTCCACCTTCAAATCGTTTGCCATAAAAAGTAGCCATTCGATGGGCAACCCCAGTCTCTCCTTCTACTCCTAGGTGCATAGATCCCATTAAAAATCGATTGGGTACTGTCACATTTCCTAGTTGGATCGGCGTAAAGGCTGTACTCATAAAACTTCCTCAAAAAACGAATTAATTTACCATCGGTAATATATTCAAATTTAGAAACAAGTATTAAATTACCAACGGTAAATAACTGGTAGTCAGAAGATAGAAAACAATCCAAAATGGCAAAAAATGGTAGCAAAAATAAGAAAAGCGAAAGCTAAAACCATCACACGAGTTGGGCGTCCGAACAAAATGAACAGCGTTAATGTTCGTGAGACTCTGATCCAAGCGGGTGTCGAATTATTAGAAACTACTTCTTTGGAAGAAATTTCCTTACGAAAGGTTGCCGCAAAAGCAGGTGTCAGCCATGTAGCAAGTTACCATCATTTCGAAAACAAACATGCGTTATTTTCTGCAATCGCAGAGATTGGTTTTCAAAAATACTTTGAATCCTATCAAAAAGAATTAGAAAAAACAGAACAAGACTTCAAAGGTCGTTACCGCGCACTTGGGTGGACTTATTTTCAGTTTATCATGAATAATCGCCAATTCGCAAGGATTATGTTTGGTGGAATGGGAGTTGAATCAAACCTCAACCCAACTTTGTCTTCAGTCTCAAGAAGAACCTATCGCCAGTTACACGAAATTATTAGAATGGGACAAAACTTAGGTCATTTAGAAAAAGGCCAAACCAGAGAAAAAACATTAGCTTCTTGGGCAATGATTCACGGTATAGCTATGTTGTTTTTGGAAGGTCGATTACAAATGAAAAATGATATAAACGAGATGGAAAAGTTTATCCAAACTGTTACCGAATACGCATATAATGGCATGAAAACCTAGTTATTTTCTTGGTTCACAAACTTCAGGAAAATAGTTTAATAAGTAGGATATTGTGGCTTTTTTTGCTTCTCCAACCATCCAAGGCGTAAAGTCTCCATAGGTACGATAAGAGAGTTTTAACAAAGAATCAGGAATTGAGATAGCAACACCAAATATTTGGTCGAGTGTATCTAAATTTGGTAATTGGAATCTATCAATTAAGCCTTGTTTGGTGAGATTAGCTAGTTTTATATCTAACTCTTGACCAACTAACCTCATATCCGGATTACTCATTCGATACCCATAGATTAACCTAGGAAAGGCAATCTCAGAATTTGTGACTTCAATAGCCACATCGATGGATCTTTCAATGTATTCTTTCCATGTTTTGAAGGTTTCCTTTTTTAAGGCGGTGAGTTTTTCAACCATACCTTCCGAATGTAACAAACGGATTCCATGGAAAATTGCTTCAACATTGGGGAAAAAATGGTAAGCGGAAGGTCTCGGAATTTTGGCTTTTTTGCAGATATCCGCAAAACTAATCTCTTCTGGTTTTTTTTCTTTTAAGAGTTCAAAGGCAATTGATAACAATTGGGCACGACGGTTCCTTCCCTGTTTACTTGTGAATTTAAACGGCCTTGATGCAAGGTCAGGAGAGAGGGATGCGTCTACCAATTTATCCATAGTACGATCATCTCTCGGAATCTTACCTAGTCAATCCCGTTGTGAAGAAAAAATCCTGACCCATTGCTGGGCCAGGCGAGGTGATTGTTCAGATATTCCTATTGGATTGTAAAATTGTTCGTCACTCCTTGGTAGGCGCTAATGGCACCAGTCCAACCCGATTTCCAGTGTCCACGATGGCGAATTCGGTATGTTCCTTTTGGATACGAAGTAGAATCCCAGGATGTTGTAATTTTCGAATATGCGACTCCATCACGTTGCCAGCGATAAGTAGTAGATGGGTCGTTGTCTCGGGCAACTACTGTCCATGTCGAACCGTTTTGTCGTTCAATGTCAACAAAGCTACTTCCAATTAACATATTGTTTTTTGGGTGAGCACCCCAGAAAACAGCTGTTACTTTAGATCCACTTGCATAATTAGGAGAGGGTTGTGTGACAACACTTCCAAAACTTTTAAATAAAGGGACATCATCAAATACAACTCCCGTTTGGAATGTGGCTTGGTTATTTGTCAAATCAGCTGGGGTTGGGCCACTAGGAACAGATACACCATTTCGTAAAGCGGATGCCAATTTTCCAAATTCTTGTTCATACGCTTTTAGTGTGTGTGGTCCAAATTGTGTAGATGCACCTTCATACTGTTGGGAAGAATATTCTTCTCTTGTCGTGAGGTAGGAAGTGTATGAATTGGCTAGTGCTGAAATGACCGTATAATCGTTTTGCATTATATTCTTTACGAGAGAACGGATCCTTCTCCCAGCCATTGTTGAGACTTCAGCAGGAATCGCTAAAATAGATAAATTTCCGATTTTGACAATTTGAATCGGAATGACAGGAGGTGTCCAAGGATTTCCATCAAAACTTGCCACTCCCGTTGGAATGAGGACTGGTTTTTCCGCATGACACAACTTATATGATTCACTCACTGAAGTTGGCCACAATACTCCGAGTGCCCCGCCAAGAAAACTCGCTTTGAATGCATCGGCAGTATTTGTATTCCAATCTAAGGAATCGACAGTTGTTCCTTCATCAAAAAAATCAACAGAGACAGCATTGTCTTCAACACTACCAGCAGAAAAAGAGGCACCCATACCTGCGGGACAAGTTGTGGTTCCTACGCTACTCACAAATAAATTTGAAAAGTTAACATATGTATGTCTGAAATCGACAGATCCAGTCAATTGGGTATTTGCAGATTGGTATAAACTGATTGCCTTTTGGTATTGTTTATCTGCAATGATGTTCTGCCTAACATAATCATTCACACCATCAGCAGGTCCCCATAAATTTGGAGTTACATCACCTGCGTTTGACTGAGCAAAAGCAGCAACAAAGGTTTGGTTTGCAGAATAGTTAGTTCCCTTTGTTTTCTCAAACAAATAAGAAGCCAATCCTTTATTGTCTCCGCCGATGAGTTTGTTTGAAGGTCCAACATTTGTTGGATGAACAGCAAACCAGTTTACCATCCCAAGTTCTCTTCCATCAGAAGCTACTAATTTTAATAGTGTCATTGTTTGGTCGACATTGGATGAATAAAAATTACGTTCACTAGCAGGATTTTTATCATATGCTTCAACAGATCGGTTTTTACTCGCATCAGTGAGTTCTCCTTGGTTAATGTAAACATTTCCTGGAACTAAATTCTGATGTGCCAATTTGATTGATTGGTAAATTCCATTTACGATCACATCAAAGTTTTCTTTTATGAAACCTGCAGTTGTCGCATTGTATAAAAAATAATGAGAATAACCACCTGGACCACTATGTGTGTGAGTTGCAGATAACAAAACATTGGCTTCTGAATAATATGGTGCAAGTTCACTATCTGTAGAAATTTTTTTGCTTACTGCTTGTTTGATGGATTGGAAAATCATTCCTAAATCAGCACTAACAAACACAACACGTTTGGAAGCATCACCGATGATGTATGCTCTTGACCAAAGGCGCATATAAATCCCTTCCGTCTTTTGTGCAGTTTCTGCAAATCCCATCATGCCAACTTCTGCTGCAGGACCAGTAATGTCAGAAATTCCAACACCCACTAAATAGGGAGAAGAACCAAGACTTGGAGCTACGGAACGACTAAGGCCAGAACCAGAATTGAGATCTGAATTCATACCATTCGATTGTTCCACTTGGTTTGTTCCAACTAAACCAAGTATGGCGGACTGGGACGGCTTTTTGTCTGAACAAGCCAGAACAAAAAGAAAGGACACGATGGATACACTCACGCGAACCAAGGGGCTTATTTGGGATTTCATATACTCTCTCCGAATCTAAATTTCTCAATCATACTTTTTTTCGCTTCTATCTGCCGAAGGAACCCTTGGGTCAAATCTGGGGTTTAAGTCTAAACGATGTAAAAAATATGGCAAGAAAATAATCGACAATAGTCGGGTTTTGTTTGACCAATGTTCAGAAACCCACCTTTCCGTCCCTTTTAACGAGTATCCAAAGAACGTTCCGCAAAATTTATGGTATTTCTATGTCATTTTTTACTCGACACAAGTCGGCTATTATCGGGGAACTGTCACCTAATCGCAAAGATGGAAGAGAGAGGAAAGTATGGACCAACGAATCAAACGAAACTTTAAATGGAGGCAAATTGTTTGTTGTCTACTGGCAACCTTACATTTGTTTTGTGCTCCATCGAACGAAGAACATAAACTCCTGCTTCCATTTGTAGAGACATCCCAAACGGAAACAAACTTTGGTGCTCAGACATTGGGTGGTGATAAGTCCATTACAGAATCTACAAATTTGATTCATGATCTGAGTTACCTCGGTTCTGCAGAAACACGAGAGTTATTTGTTTCCAATAAATCATTTGGAAATTTCACGGATGCTATTTGGATTGATGGACTTGGCCGCGAAACAACATTCCGAGGGTTTAATGTATCTGGGAATGTAAAATTAGTCGAACATGGTTTCAAACCGTTTCAAAATACAAATGATATCGAAATTGCATTGAATGGATTAACAAAGACAACTGGTTCCAATATCATTCGTTACACAATTGCATGGGAAGGTGTTCATCCAGAAGTAGATAAAATAGATTATTCGTATTTGGATGAAGTGATTTCTCAAATTAAAAAGGTAACTTCGAAAAATATTTACGTTCTACTTGATTACCACCAAGATTTATTCTCAAGACACTTATTCAATCAGAACTCATGGCATACGGGAAATGGTGCACCATTATGGATTACTAAAAATGGAAATTATCCAAAGGAATACTGCGGGATCGTATGTGCTAGTTGGAGTCAAAATAATTTAACAAACGAAGCAATTAGAAGAGCCTTTAGAAATTTTTGGAATAACGCTCCAATCAATACTCCTTCTGGTGTACGTTATATGCAAACGGAATACCTTTGGCAGATTGAAAAAACTGTTTCTTATATCAAAAATCAATTATCACCAGAAGAGTTTTCTTACATCATAGGGCTTGATCCATTTAATGAACCAGTGGATGGTGGAATGGAAGGTCTAACCCCAAAACGATGGGATAATGAGAAACTTTGGCCCATGTACCAAAAAATTAGAACCATCCTCAACCAAAACGGTTGGGCAAACAAATGGGTTTTTGCGGAACCACTTGTGTTTTGGAATACTAATATTGGTTCTGCGATTGCACCTGCTACTGGAGGGGGACATTTAAATACTCCTCCTGGACAAGGGTTTGTATTCAATTCACATTTTTACGACGCAGGGAGGATGGGAACAGATCTAACTGGAATCGACAATGCTACCTATTTCAAATACTTAGATGAAATTAGAACAGAAGCAAGATTCTTAAAAATACCAATGTTTCTAAGTGAATTTGGGATGTGGTTAAAAGGAACTGGAGCCAAAGACACACCTCGTATGATCAATGCTGTATACCAAGCTATGGAAATTTCCGACAAGGAAAAATCGACAAAAACAAGATTTGCCGATTTTTATAATCCTGTTGTATCAGGGACTCAGTGGCATTGGGATTATTATTATGACCACCATGCAGAATACAAAAACGGGAATCCAAACAAACTCATTACAACAAAGGATGCATGGAATGATGAAGACTTTTCTGTGGTTGGAAATTATGGAACCAGTTTGAATGTAGATCCATTTGTCATCACTAGAGCTTATGTGCGTAAATCACAAGGTCGACTATTAACAAGTCATTACAATGCAATTGGGTATGATACTTGGAACAAAATGTTTTCTTGGGCCGCTATCAAACCAGGTAACAATGAAGCCAAACAATTTGGAGACAAACGATTTTTGATCGTCATCTGGAGAGGACGGAATTCAGATGCACCTTCCGAATTTTATCTACCACCACATTTTGATCCTTCTAAAGTCATCGTGATGACTGAAAAAAAATTGTATACGAGTCCTATACCAAATGTTCCAACAAACCAGCCAAACGAAGTTGTGATCACGGCTGATCCAAAACGGGAAATAGGATCTGGAAATGTTTTATACCTTTGGGATGATTTGGACTTAGATGAAAACCAATCTTCTTCCTTTCATTATGCACTCGTTGTGAACAAAGAAAACACAACATATCCAACTGCTACCTTACAAGAACTCCAATCAAAGTTAAACCAAAGGATTCTAGTTGAAGGAAAAAGCCCAATTTACCTCATCGGTAAGATGACTTACGGAGGGTATCCGAACGAATGATTTCTTTAAGGAAGGGAATGGACGATCACCATTCCCTTTTTTTATCTCAAAATCTGGAATTCCAAACTCCTGATTTTGCTGTTTCTTTTGCATAATATTTGAAATCTTTTGGTTTTCTTCCCATTGCAATTTCAAAATCATTTTGAATAAATTCGTTCCTACCATCTAATACAGTTTCAAACAAATATTGGATGAGCCAAATCGTTTCCTTGGATAAACCAAAATCACCTAACATTGAAATATAATCCTTTAGCGGAATTTCCTCAAAAGGAATCGACTCCTTGATTTCATTTGCAATGAAGCTAAAAGTTTCCTCAAAACTATAAAGAGTTGGTCCAGTTAATTCATAAAGTTTTCCAACATGTTTTTGATTTACAAGAGAGTCGACAGCTAAATCTGTTAGATCATCCAAATCAATAAATGGTTCCTTAATTTTGATTTTCGGAAAAATGATTTTTCTCTGTAAAATAGCATCCAAAAACATACCTTCACTAAAATTCTGAGAAAACCAACTCGAACGTAAGATTGTCCATTCCAATCCAGATCCTTGCACTAACTTCTCGCAAGTGATTGCCTCAGGTTCACCTCTACCTGACAGTAGTACGAGACGTTTAACCTTACATTTTATAGCAAGATCAACTAATGTTTGTATGTGATGTATTGATGTTGGAACTGCCAAATCGGGTTGGTAGGAAATGTAAATATGATCTACTCCTTTTATCAGTGTTTCCCAAGATTCAGATTTTTCCCAATCAAAGGAAGGATTAGATTTTCTTGATCCCAACCGAATCGGAATATTCAATTGGTTAAGTTTCTTTACGATTCTACTTCCAGTTTTTCCACTGGAACCTAATATTAAATTTAATGGTTTCATCAACATAGCATACAAAAAAAATCATTTTAAAAATTGGATAAACCCGACACTGCATCATTTTTTTTCTCTAAATTGAAATGGTTTTTCTTTTGTAAATGATTTAAACTGTCTGATAAAATGAGATTGATCGGCATACCCAATATTATATGCGATATCAGTTAATTTTGATTTTTTACCTGCATTCATTTCGAACAAACTAGTTTGGAAACGAATGATTGTTGCGAATTGTTTGGGAGTGAGTCCAACATAATTTTGGAATTTCCGTTGCAAGGTACGTTCCGACATTTTAAAATCATTTGCGATCTTAAATATTTCACAATTCCCGTTAGTATCGATGATTGTTTGTAAACAAGAATGTAAAATCAAATCAGGCAAAAAACCTTTCGACTTTTTGCAAAGATATTCTAAGATTGCTTCTTCTGCCAAGGTAGTTGAATGTTGTTGTATTGCCTTATAAAATTTTGTTTCATCTATCCATTCCGATTTTTGGATTGTCCAACACGAATTAGTTAGTTCTGCAATGGGAATTCCAAAGGATGCCTCAACAAAACTTGGGAACAGTTGGACCATCACAAAAAAATATGGGCCTTCTATTTCAATCTGAATTGGTTCCAATGTTTGGCCGTATATGAATACAGGATCCATAATTTTGGAAAGTTTACTAACAATGACTTTTACAGGAGCATTTGAATGAAAAAAAACAAGTCCTGGAAAACCATCCGCAAAAAAAGGTAATACTTCTTTTTTGGAATTCATTGATTCAAAAATAAATATATCTTTTGCTATGTATTGTAAATCTTTTGGAATTTTTGGATTTGGACGAGACATGAAACTTTTGGAATTGTTGATAGGTTTACTTTCTTGATTTTCTTAAGAATTTCTTAGACGAAATTCAATATCCATTTGATTTATTTTATTTCATTTTCCATAAAAAAACAAAGTCACTTCACATAACAAGCGTATTTGATTTTTCTAATGAATCTGTTCAACAAATTTTCTAAATTTACAGAAAATCACTCTTTCTGGGAATGTGATATCATACGTGAAACTTTCAATCTTAGATTTAGTTTTTATCAACCAAGGCCAGACAACTAAAGAAGCAATTCAAAATAGTGTACGTGTGGCAAAGGCAGTAGAAACATTCGGTTATCATAGGATTTGGATCGCAGAACATCATAATTTTCCTTCCATTGCTAGTGCTGCAACATCAGTGGTCATCGGTCATTTAGCGGAACAAACAAAATCCATTCGCGTAGGTGCTGGTGGCATCATGTTGCCAAACCACTCCCCACTCGTAATCGCCGAACAATTTGGAACATTAGAAAGTTTATATCCTAACCGGATTGATTTAGGGTTAGGCAGAGCTCCTGGAACAGACCAACTCACCTTACGCGCATTACGTAGAGACCCTATGGCATCGCAACATTTCCCTGAAGATGTCAAAGAACTTTTAGAATATTTATCTGCTGACAGAAAAGAAGGAATGGTGAATGCAATCCCAGGTTATGGAACGAATGTTCCTGTTTGGATTTTGGGTTCTAGTTTATTTGGAGCTCAACTCGCTGCACTACTTGGTTTACCGTTTGCATTTGCATCCCATTTTGCTCCCACCTACTTAAAAGATGCAGTTACAATTTATAAAAAACAATTTCGTCCATCAAAATACTTACAATCTCCTTATGCCATGATTGCAATGAATGTTGTGGCAGCTGATAGTGAAGAAGAAGCAAATCATTTGTTTACAAGTGTCGAACAGTCATTTCTTGGCATACTTAGAAATAAACGTGCTCCTTTTCCACCTCCAGTATCTTCCATGGATGACTTATGGTCCGAACAAGAGAAACAAATGGCAAAACAAATGTTATCCGTTTCTGCAGTTGGATCCAAAGAGAACATTGTCAAAAAAATAAACAAAATCCAAGAAGAGATCCAAGCAGATGAATTGATAGTCGTATCTTCTGTGTACGACACAGATAAAAGAATCCGTTCATTTGAAATCCTGATGGAAGTCCAAGACCAAATTTTTGATCCCTCTAAGGTAGACCTCGGGAAAAAATAGTTTTGTAACGTTTTCATTCTATTGTATCCTATATGGTCAGATAGGCATCATCTAAATTCAATTGGGAGAAACATATGCCATTTCGGAAAAGATTCCATTCCATCATCTTTATTTCAATTTGTGTATTCGCCATGACTTCATGTGAACGAGGATACATACGTTCTGCCCTCAAAGAAAAGTTCCAGAAAAAAATTAGTGATTTGCCTGCTCCGAATGCCATTACGAATCTGGCAGAGCCCATCACAAATCCAGGTGATTATGTATTCTCAACCATTCACCAAGAGATACTTCGTTATTATAAAATCCATGTTCCCAAAAGTTATCATCCAAATTCTAGTGTTCCACTATTATTTGTTTTCCACGGAGGTGGAGGTGATATGGAAATCCAATCCAAAGAGGAGTTTTACCATCAGATTTCTAAATCCGAAGAATTAGGGCACATCGTTGTATTTCCGAATGGATATAGTTTATACCAATCTGGAAAGTTTGCGACATGGAATGCAGGGAATTGTTGTGGAGAATCAAAAAAAGCGAATGTAGATGATCTGGGATTTGTAAAAGGAATCCTTTCCCACCTAACACAACAAATGAACATCGACAAAAAAAGAATTTATTCTACAGGAATGTCAAATGGAGCGATGATGTCTTATCAGATTGCTTGCTCAATGGCGGATCAATTTGCTGGGATCACAGCAGTAGCAGGAACTGATAATACAATAGATTGTAAACCTTCCAAACCAATTTCCATTTTCCATATTCATGCGAAAAATGATGATAAGGTTTTATTTTATGGTGGCGCGGGTTCCAGTTTCCCTGACAGATCACTCATTACAGATTTTGTTTCTGTTCCGAAAACTGTATCAAAATGGGTTCAATTGAATGTTTGTAATCCTACCCCGAAAATTGTTTTACAAAATAATGATGTTACTTGTGAAGAGTATCACGAATGCAAAGACGGAGTGACAGTGAAACTTTGTGTCACAGAAGATGGTGGGCATTCTTGGCCAGGTGGGAAAAAACCTTCTCTTCTGTTAGGTGGTGGACCACCTACAAAAGCGATCATCGCCAATGATGTGATGTGGGATTTTTTCAGATCCCATTCCAAGTAGTAACATTCATTTGCAAGATTTATATTTTCCAAGGCAATCGAACTAACTTCTGGTTCACTCGGTATTCGAATGCCAATGTCTCCATACACTGGAAACACAAACAATCTACATACTGAGTTGCCAAATATTCGGTTTCTTCTTTTGTCAATTGAACCTTTGTACATTGGCACAATTGAATGGAACCAACCTTACATTCAAAAATTCGCAAACAGTTGGGGCAAATTTTTTCCTCATGTTTGACCGTTGACTCTTGGAAACTTTGATTTGAATCTTGGTTTGGATTTTTATTTGGTTTATTTTCTTGCAAATGGTGACTCCTAATCATTTAGAATCACACAATGAAATTGGGTGATCCGGCGAATTTGTCCGGGACCCTAATGTGAACAAGGAACGAATGATCGTTTACGGGCGATTCATTTGTGGGAAGATCCGACTTTTTGAATCCGATCAAATCGTTTTCAAATTCACGGTTGCACCGTCAGCTGAGGAGTTTCACCTCATTCCTCCCGGAATGATTTCAGTTTAGAAAGATCCTCTTTCATGTCAATCGACTGTTTTGGTTTTGGCATTTGGTCCTTGAGTAAAACACCAGAGCGTTTTTGAGAAATACTTTCTTGGATTAGATAAATCGCTTTATCGCAGGCTAAAGGCAGTGGAAATCCAAGTGGTCTGACATTGGAAATACAATTCCTTGCTTCATCCGTTTTTCCGACTTTTGGTTCATAGGTAAGGTAAAGTCCAAGACTATCAGCGGAACTAAGCCCTGGCCTTTCTCCAATGATCACTAAACAAATTTTGGATTGTAAAATCTCGGATATTTCATCTCCAATCGCAACTCTCCCCCATTGTGCAACAACCAAAGGCGCAAGTTTAAGATGCAAAGTTTCGATCTTTGAAAGAAATCCTTCTAAAAATAGAAGTAAGTTTTCATCGATAGCTTTTGCAGACAAACCATCCACACAAACAATACCCAAATCATATCCTTTTTGACTTGAATCCAATATGATTTTCGACTCTTCCGAAAGCCGTCTGCCGAGATCAGGCCTTAATAGATACTCTTGTTTAGAAGTTACTTGGCTTTTGACAAACTGGTGTTGGATTCCATATAACTTTGAGAATAATTTCAGCTGGTCAAAAATAGGATCCCAAGATGGTTCTTGTACCACTGCATCTTTTGCCTTTGCGTGGTCCATTCTAAACCTTAACATGTCTTTGGTGGAAATTGAAACACCGAACCTTCCGAGCCCAATTCTTGCTTGTGTGAATTGTTTCCATCGATCTAAATTTGACATACTCAATCCAACCTCATGTCTTTTTCAAACGAAGAGACAATTTGATTCTCAACGGGTAAAAATTGTTTTCCATTGGAAAAAATTCCTTTCTGAACTAACCATTCCTCAAATTCTGGGGTCGGTTTTAGTCCCAATACTTGTCTTAGATACAATGCATCATGAAATGAAGTACTTTGGTAGGATAACATGACATCGTCAGCACCAGGTATCCCCATGATAAAATTACACCCTGCCACTCCTAGCAGAGTTAATAATGTATCCATATCATCTTGGTCTGTATCAGCATGATTCGTATAACAAATGTCAACTCCCATGGGTAACCCCATTAGTTTCCCACAAAAATGATCTTCCAATCCTGCTCGAATGATTTGTTTTCCATTGTATAAATACTCAGGACCAATAAAACCAACAACAGTATTCACAAGTAAGGGAGAAAATTTCCGAGCAACCGCATAGGCTCTTACTTCCAATGTTTGTTGGTCGATTCCATGATGTGCCCCAGCTGACAAAGCACTCCCTTGCCCTGTTTCAAAATACATTACGTTATTGCCTATCGTTCCTCTCTTCAATGACAATGCCATATCTCTTGCTTCTGCTAAGAGAGACAGATTGATCCCAAAACTCTGATTCAAATCTTCTGTTCCGCCTATCGATTGGAATACTAAGTCTAGTGGTGCTCCTTTTTGCATCACTTGCATGGAAGTGGTAACATGAGTGAGGATACAGGATTGTGTTGGAATGGAATATGTTTGGATCATCGTATCTAACATTTCTAATAATGTGATACAAGTGGGCACATGGTCAGTAGCAGGATTAATTCCAATCACAGCATCTCCACTACCTAGTAACAATCCATCTAAGATACCTGCGGCAATTCCTTTCGGGTCATCGGTGGGATGATTTGGTTGCAAACGAACCGATAACCTCCCTGGTAATCCTATTGTATTTCGGAACTTTGTGATAATTCTGATTTTTTGACTAACCAAAATTAGATCCTGATTGGACATGAGTTTTGAAACAGCAGCAACCATTTCGGGAGTGAGTCCCATTCGAATGGATTCTAAAACAGGTAAATCAGTTGTTTCCGATAGTAAAAAATCCCGAAATCCGCCCACCGTCAAATGGGAAATCATCTTAAATGCAGAACGATCATGTGATTCTAAAATTAGTCTTGTCACCTCATCCTTGTTTGCTGGAATTAATTCGATATTTAAAAATTCTGATAAGTAAATATCAGCTAATACCATTTGTGCAGCAACTCTCTCTTCTTGGTTTTCTGCTGCCACACCGCTTAAAATATCTCCAGAACGAAGAGGAGATGCTTTTGCCAAAACTTCTTTTAAGTCACGGAACTGATATGTTTTTTTTCCAATGATGATTTGATAACTCACTCGTTTACTATACCTGATTTTTCTTTTTAGAATAGAACTTTTCCCATATTTCGATTCTCAATTTTACAAACAGTTTTGTCTAAAAAATAGACAATGTATGAAAAAAGCCCTTCTGATCCTTGGAAACCAACTTTTCGATTTAGATGCGATAATCCCCGAAGACAAACGTTCCGAGTACATTGTTTTTATACGCGAAGACAAGGAATTATGTACGTACTTCCAGTTTCACAAACTGAAAATTTTATTTTTCTTTTTAGCAATGAGAGCTTATGCAGAAGAACTAAGAGGATTAGGATTTTTGGTTCACTACGAACCTTTGGATGTAAAATCCGATTCCTATGAAGTAAAGCTGTCAAATTTTCTTTTAAAAGAATCCATTGCTGAATTACACTACTTTGAAATCGAAGATCGATTTTTTGAAAAGAGAATCCTTTCGTTACTCCAAATGGCAAATGTAAAAGGAATCGAACATCGATCTCCTATGTTTCTGACCAAACGCAAAGATTTTGAAGCCTATTTATTAACTCATAAAAAACCATTTATGAAAACTTTTTATGAATCACAACGAAAATCATTACATGTGTTAGTTGATGATAAAAAAGAACCGATTGGTGGGAAATGGAGTTTTGACATAGAAAATCGGAAAAAACTTCCAAAATCCTACCAAGCTCCCAATTTACCCCAAATCAATTTTACAAACAAAGAGAAGGAAGTGTTCCATTTGGTTGAAACTCATTTTCCAAACCATCCCGGATACACAGAAAATTTTTGGTTACCAACAACTCGTAATGGTGCCAAACATTGGTTAGACCAATTTCTTAAGGAAAGATTAGATTTATTTGGTCCATATGAAGATGCTTTTTCACAAACCTTTCCGTTTATACAACATTCGGTACTCACTCCATTTTTAAACGTGGGTTTATTAACTCCCAAGGAAATTGTAGAACTTACGTTAGATCACGCAAAGAAAAATAAAATCCCTATTGAATCATTAGAAGGTTTCATCCGCCAAATCATTGGTTGGCGAGAATTCATTCGGGGAATCGATCAAAATTTTGGAGAGATCCAAGAATCAAAAAATCATTTTGGTCACAAACGAAAATTCACACAACATTGGTTTGATGGTAATACTGGCATTCCACCTCTCGATTTTGTGATTAAGAAGTGCACAAAGTATGGATATGCACACCACATTGAACGATTGATGGTGCTGGGATCATTAATGGTTTTATTCGAAATCCATCCTAAAGAAGCTTACCGTTGGTTTATGGAGATGTTCATTGACTCGTCTGATTGGGTGATGGGACCCAATGTTTATGGGATGGCCCTCTTTAGTGATGGCGGAGTTTTTGCCACCAAACCATACATATGCGGATCGAACTATTACCAAAAAATGGGCAGCTTTCCAAAAGGAGAATGGGAAGAAGCTGTGGATGGATTGTATTGGTCGTTTATCGAAGCCCATCAATCTGAGTTTTCCAAAAACCCTCGCACTGCTGTCCTTGTTGGAAATTTACACCGAATGCAAAAAGATAGGAAGGAAAAACTCTTCAAGAGGGCAAAAGTCTGGAAAGACAAACTTACCTTCCATTCCTAAAACCCAAAGGAACGAGGCATCTGAAGTTAGACCAGCGCCCACAAGCTTGCATCATGCCCGAAAAACGTCAATTCTTTGTATAAATTTAGATTAAATCTAAAAAATTTTGCTTGCCTCCTAAATTAGATTAAATCTAATTCTATACTAAATCTAAAAAGAGAAGGTCAGTATGAGAAATTTCAGACGTTTCACAATCGCTCTCCTTGTGTTGTTCCTTGGCCCACTCGGCGCTGCGGATACCAAGGAGACCCAAGGGATGGACCGCCAAAACACATCCAACCAATTTTGGTGGCCAGAACGCTTGGACTTGGCACCACTCCGCCAACACAGTGCAGAGTCAAGTCCGATGGGCAGGCAATACAATTACGCCAAAGAGTTCAAGGAATTGGACATCCAAACCTTAAAACAAGAAATCAAAACACTGATGACCACATCCCAAGATTGGTGGCCATCTGATTATGGACATTACGGTCCTTTTTTCATTCGTATGGCTTGGCATAGTGCAGGAACCTATCGAATTTCTGATGGGCGTGGTGGAGCTGGTGGTGGACAACAACGGTTTGAACCACTCAATAGTTGGCCAGATAATGCAAACCTCGACAAAGCAAGGAGGTTGTTATGGCCAATTAAGAAAAAATACGGTAAAAAAATTTCTTGGGCAGACCTCATGGTGTTAACAGGGAACGTCGCACTAGAGTCGATGGGATTCAAAACCTATGGATTTGCTGGCGGAAGAACTGATGATTGGGAAGCAGACTTAGTCTATTGGGGTCCTGAGAAAAAATTCTTGGAAGACCAAAGATACAAAGGCAATCGAGAATTAAAAAACCCACTCGCTGCCGTTCAAATGGGACTTATCTATGTCAATCCAGAAGGGCCTAATGGGAATCCTGACCCACTAGCAGCCGCTAAAGATATTCGTGAAACATTTGGCCGAATGGCAATGAATGACGAAGAAACAGTCGCACTGATTGCAGGTGGACATACATTCGGGAAAGCTCACGGTAAAGCTGATCCATCCAAACATGTTGGAAAAGAACCAGCAGCTGCTGGGATCGAAGAACAAGGATTTGGTTGGAAAAACAATTACAGAAAAGGAAACGCAGAAGACACTATTACCAGTGGTCTTGAAGGGGCATGGACGGCAAACCCTACTAAGTGGACTACACAATACCTAAACAATCTATTTGGCTTTGAATGGGTACAAACAAAGAGTCCAGCCGGTGCCATCCAATGGATTCCAAAAGATGGAGCAGGTGCAAACATGGTTCCAGATGCTCATGACAAATCCTTACGCCATGCTCCCATCATGTTTACAACCGACTTGGCATTAAAATTTGATCCAAGTTATAAAGTAATCGCTAAACGTTTCCAAGAAAACCCAAAAGAGTTTGAACTCGCATTTGCAAAAGCATGGTTCAAATTAACTCACAGAGATATGGGTCCCCTCTCTCGATACATAGGCAAAGACCTTCCAAAAGAAGCTTTGATTTGGCAAGACCCTGTGCCTCCAGTTTCTCATAAATTGGTAACAACAAAGGAAATTGAAAGCCTGAAAGGAAAAATCCTTAAATCTGGACTGACTATCCCACAACTTGTCAGAACAGCATGGGCGTCTGCATCTACTTTCCGCAGTACGGACATGCGAGGTGGTGCCAATGGTGCAAGGATCCGCCTAACACCTCAGAAGAATTGGGTTGTCAATGATCCAGAAGAGTTAACAAAAGTTCTAAACAAACTAGAACAAATCCAAGAAGACTTCAACAAGTCAGGAAGTAAAATCTCTCTTGCGGACCTCATCGTTCTTGCTGGAAATGTTGCGATCGAAGAAGCAGCAAAAAAAGCGGGAGTGAAAGTATCTGTACCATTCACCCCAGGTAGAACAGATGCCAGTTTGGAACAAACTGATGAGTATTCCTTTTCGGTACTAGAACCAAAAGCAGATGCTTTTAGAAACTATTACGGACCAGGTAATTATATGTCACCAACTGAGATGTTAGTCGACAAAGCAAACATGTTGTCACTTTCAATCCCCGAGATGACAGTATTACTTGGCGGAATGCGTGCATTAGATGCAAATACCGGTAAATCTAAACATGGAGTATTCACTTCGAAACCAGGAGTTTTGACGAATGATTTTTTTGTGAACTTACTCGACATGTCTACCAAATGGCAAAAATCAGAACAAACAGAAGGATTGTATGAAGGTCTCGATCGCAAAACAGGATCAAAACGATGGACTGCAACTTCTGTTGATTTGATTTTTGGCTCTCACTCAGAACTTCGTGCAGTTGCTGAAGTGTATGCTTCGGATGATGCTAAAGAAAAGTTTGTGAAAGATTTTGTTTCCGCATGGAACAAAGTGATGATGTCCGATCGATTTGATGTGAAATAAAACATGGAACCGTTCACACGAAAACGATTTCTGAAACGTTCCATTGTTCTTGCGTCCGCTCTCTTCCTTTTAGGGGGAGAGTGGAATCTATTTGCAAAAGGAATAAACGAAGAAAAAATTTCGGATCCACCAGATGGCTTAAAACCAGTATCCGAAAACGATCCCACCGCACAGGCATTAGGTTTTCACCAAGATGCAAAGAATACTGATTTTAATTTGTATCCAGAAAGGAAACAACCACAAGCCAAAAACCAAGTTTGTCTGCAATGTGCCCAATTTACAAAACTCAATGAAGGTTGGGGAAAATGTTCAATCTTAACAAATGGTGTTGTGGCAACGAAAGGTTGGTGTTCCGCTTTTTCTAAAAAAATGTAATTTTAATTTTAAACTGTTTTGGTTCACCCCAAAGGGAAATCATTTGGATGGGAACCAAAACTGGATTTTATCTCTACTGCCATTGGCACTGACGGAGATCAACACCTTCAAGCGTCCATGGTTTGTGCGCAAATTTTGCGTTTTTGTCTTCAATTAAATCAAATGACTTGGACTCAGATGACATACTCGTAAACACCAAATAAAATGGAGTGTCTTTCATTTTTGTCCTCTTTGGGCATAAATCTACACCTTCCGATTTTATGAATGGGTAATTGGTTCCTAACTCATCACGAAAAACCATTCCTTCCTTAAGAACACATACTCGTTTCCAATCTTTTGTATGGAGTTTTAATTTTGTTTCTGTTTCACTTACACAAATTTGATCGAGTACTACCACTCCCAAAAACTCTGCAGAGAGTTTGCAACACATCGGATTCACAGACCAATTCCGTTCGATGACTTTCTCTTTTTCCAGGGTTGGAGTTTCTGAAATTTGTGTAGGTGGAGAGGAACACGAAGAAATCAAAATCGAAAAAAACAGAATCCCATAAATGAATGAACGAATGGATAACATGAAAGCACCTAGCCCCAAGAAATTTGATAAAAATCCTGCATGTGAGAATTTAAAATTCTATCTTTTTTTCGATTTTTTTTTCGTTCCCACCTATTTTGTCCTAGGTTTCCAGTAGGATAGACTTCATGAAGAGGTCAATTATGGATTACGTAGAATCACTTTTAGAAGAATACTTTGATGTTTCTAAACAAATGGAAAATAAGACAATTGTCATAGGGGAAACAGAAAACTATCTTGAAAGTTTACTTGCCATTGAAGAAGAAATCTGCTGGGAATTTAATGTTCCACCTACTCGTAAATTTAGAGATTTGTTTCGATTGATTCCAAATGGGATTACAAAAGAAAATTATGTAACCACTTCTGTTCAAACTCTTTCCAGAGAAAAAGCTAGATATTTTTACAGACCAAGTGAGTTTGACTTTGATTTATTTAAGGCAGCTTAAGTAAGTTAGTTGCTCTCTAGACAAAGATCACAATTCCCACATGAAATAAATGGGGAATCAAAATATTGGTGGATAAACTTTCTCCGACAATCATTTGTTTTGGTGTATTGGAGCATTTGGTAGAGTCGTTTTCCACCTTCCATTTTTTTAGCTTCCAATTCTTCTTTTGAAAATAGTGAATCATCCCATTCACTTTCCAGTTGTAAGGTCCCTTGTTCTAAATCACCAGACACTAGACCTACACGTGATAGTAAATTGATAGCAGTTTGTACCCTATGATCTGATTTGTTTTTATAAGTCATAAAGGATTGGATTATCTCGTAATCAAGAGCGGATAATTGGTTTTGTTTTTGGGATAACAACAGATAGAGCTTTTTTAAGTAGGATAAATCTGGATTTTGCCAATCTATAAAATCCATTTGGATCGCCAAATCATCTTCTGTATAAAACAATTTGCACTCAGAAGGTTTACCATCTCTCCCTGCCCTTCCTATTTCTTGGTAATATGCTTCGATACTTCCAGGAATTTGTACATGGAAAACATTTCTGACATTCGACTTATCAACACCCATCCCAAATGCATTGGTTGCGAGTAACACAACAGAATCTGATTTTAAAAATTTTGTAAGTGTTTTACTTCGATCTTGGTTGGAACGTTTTCCATGGTAAACCAAATGTGAGAATCGTTTGGTATCTAACCATCGACTAAAATTTTCTAATTCTTGGATGAGACTAAAGTATAAAATAGAAACTCCATTTTTGGACTTCAAATCTTCTAACAACTGTTTGTATTTTGTTTCCACATCAAAACATTCTGAAACAGACAGATGCAAATTGGGGCGAAATAATCCATCATCAAAAACTTGGATTTCATGAGATTTTAGCCCCATTTGTTCCATGATATCTGCTTGTACGCGACTTGAGGCAGTTGCTGTTAAGGCAATTGTGGGTGGGTATTTTAAGATCTCACGAAACCATTTAATTTTGGTATAATCAGGACGAAAGTCATGTCCCCATTGGCTAACACAATGTGCTTCATCAATTGCCAGTAGAGATATTTGTATTTTGGACAAAACATCTAAAAATTCCTTTTTTTGAAATCTTTCTGGAGAGACGTAAACCATTTTCCATTCGCCAGCTCTTAACGCTTCATACCGTTTCATTCTTTCTGTGCGATTTAAACTAGAATTGATATAGGTGGCAGAGATCCCTTTTTGCACCAATGCATCCACTTGGTCCTTCATTAATGCAATAAGAGGTGAGATGACAATACAAGTTCCTTGTAATACCAATGCAGGAATTTGGTAACAAATTGATTTTCCCATTCCCGTAGGCATAATGACTAAAGCATTATTGCCACTGATTATGTGTTTTATAATCAATTCTTGATTCCCTCGGAATTCCGTAATTCCAAAAGGTTCATATAGTATATCCGTTTTCATTCTTATCCTTTCACCACAATTCAATTTCGTCCGTTCCAATGAGATCATTTTTTCATACGATTCATTCACCTAAGATGATCTTATAGAGGAAGACTACTCCTTCTGAAGATAGAAGATGTAATGATTTATCTATTTTTCTTGGTTGGTTTTGCATTTGGAAATGATTCCAAATCTTCTGTATAGGCTCCGGAAGTTTTCATAAACGTAATGCCAAGTTCTCGTAAGGACATGATCATAGGGATTGTTTTTTTACCAAGTTCCGTAAGAGAGTATTCTGTACGGGGAGGGACAACCGCATATACTTTACGATGGACAAGACCATTTTCTTCGAGTTCACGAAGTGACTGGGCCAACATTTTATCGGAAATATGGTTTAAAGTTTTTTTGATTTCACTATACCGTAATGTTTTTTCTCTTAGTCTCCAAAGGATGGGCATCTTCGAAGCACCTCCGATCCAATCTAACACAAATTCTACAGGATTATAATATAATTTTCCTTTGTATTTAAATTCAGGCATATTCCTCCAGCTACCTACCAATTGGTAAGTTTATCACCATTACACATGGTATAGTCCAAAACTGTTTATTTTCCATACAAATCGAATTGCAAATTTAAAAAAATAAATCCCTCTATAGATTTAAAGAAGGAGTTCTATATATGAAAATTGCAATCATTGGAACTGGAAATGTTGGTGGAGCTTTGGCAATGGGTTGGTCAAAAAAGGGCCATCAAATCTTTTTGGGAGTTCGGAATCCAGAGAATTTTAAAGGCAAAGAACTTCTCTCACTTCCGAATATTACTGCTTGTGCCGTCGAAGTAGCTGTCAAAAAATCTGACGTGGTAGTGATTTCTACGCCCGCAAAAGAAACTTTGAATGTCGTAAAATCGTTAGGTGATACAACAGGAAAAATCATCATCGATACAATGAATATGGTCCAAAAAGAACCCTCCAATTTACACTCATCGACGACAGAAATCATTCTGAAACACACACAATCCAAAGATGTTGTGAAATGTTTTAATACAACTGGTGCCAATAATCTACTCAATCCAAAATATGGTGATACAAACCTCGATTTGTTTGTAGCTGGTGATTCAAGAAGTGGTAAAGTGATCGCAAAACAACTCACACTGGATTTAGGATTTGCCGATTGTTATGATGTAGGTGGGAATGACAAATTTGCGCTCTTGGAAGAATTTGCATTCTTTTGGATCAACCTAGCTATGTTTCAAAAATTAGGGAGAGAAATTGGATTTAAATTATTAAAACGATAACTAAAAAAATATTCTATAAGACAAAATTTAAATATTACAAACAATTTTAAGTTCTTTTTCGCTTTCGATTTTTAGTAAGAGTTTCAATTGTCACCATGAAGAAGGCAAATTGGAAAAGGATCTTTCGGATCATGTGATTTACGTTTCGGAAAAATGACTCCTTCCTCCTGGCAATTTATCCTTCCTTTGTTCACGATAACAAAAGGATAGAGTCAAAATATGTAACTTAGTGATCCCAAAATAAGAGCTCGGCATTAATTTTCCCTTCCCTACAAAATCTAACCAAAATTTGTTTCGTATCAAAATCTAAAAGGGAATGTAAATGATCGCAAGCAAGTTGCTTGGGGAACTCCGCAAACTCGATGTTTGTGGCTTTTTGCCTCCAATTGTTCAAAAAGAATCTATCACCAAACCAGCTATTGGCGCAGTTGCCAGTAGGCATACCAAACAATATTCCTTCAATTCACATTTGGTGACTCTGATGTGTATTCCAATCTTATAATATATACCATTTAGGAGATACCAATTGTATTAAAATGTGTCATTTTGCGAATCATGTAATAAAAAATGATGAAAATTAATCTTCTGATACAATTTCTATCCAAAAACGAACGAATTTGATTTTTGTGAAAATTGTTTATAGTCAATTCATCAAAATCACTACGTAATACTTTCAAAAAAAAACCAAAAAAAGAACATTCAAATAATTTAAATTATGAATTTACTTATTATTTTGTACCATATAACATCGTATATACTATGCGGTTCATTTCCATCATCCTCGTTCTCTTTTGTTTCATAGGTTGCAGAAAAAAAGAAAATTCTGATACAGAATTAACAATTCTTGGCCTTTACCTTCTAACACCAAATGATGTCATCCTGGACTTAGGTTATCCTGGCTCCCAAAACCAATTACAAAACAGTGAACTTGTGGGGAAATTATCAGGGATCACTCTCAAAATTGGTGGCGTCACGGCAACGGGTGTTTCCGCTGTTTCTTCCGATACAATTCAATTCACGATGCCAACCATTCCTGGGATTACAGAAAACCAAGCAGTTGATTTTGTGATCGAAAAGAATGGAACCATACTATTTTCGATCAAAGTTCGGTATCGACCTATTCTCAGTTGGTCTATCAACCAACCAGTCAACCTACTCCGTCCTATTGACGGAAGAGATAATAAAAGTTTTTTCCAAATTACTGCGACAACTGCAAACCATGTGTTTAATACCTTTGGTCATAATCTTTCCGATCTAGACCTATATTACTTCACTTCCCTCGGTGGTAATCCAATCCCTTTTGCTGAAAAAAGAAGAACTGGTGCAGAATTTAACAAAGTATCTTTAAATGCGGGAACTGTTTACATTATGGTCAAACACATCAGTGGTTTCGGTGGTACATACAATTTGCAAATTGCCAATAGTGGAGTTGTTGCATCCAGCTCAGCCAAGTTAACATACAATGGCTGGACATTTAACTTATGTTACGATACTATGGGATTAGGACCTGCAACGGCTAATAACTGTGATGCACAAATGGCAGTTTATAACCCAACAAGATCAGGGCGTTGTACATATCCAGGTGACCAAGGATTAACAACACGTAATTATTATGTTGAAGGTGGATTTTCTACTGCTTACAGTGAGAACACTTGTTTAAATCCAGGAGGAGGATCACAAAACGAAGCCGAGTCCATCTTTATCCCCAATTAACGATCCAATCCTTCTACCATCACACTTCCCGAAAAGAATGTTGTGATGGTTGGGTTGATCCACCTTGCATCCTAGATTCCAATTAAAAACAAACCTTTGTTTGGTTTTCTCCTTCTGAACAAAATTCAGTCGTTGCCCTAGCAATGATTACCAACCGGAATTGAGAAAACTTTCCTATTTTTTCCCTTCTTTCGAAACAATGCTATACAAAATCCAAATCCATTCCTCTTTACGTTTGAATCCCATGCAAACATCTAAAAAATTCACATACTTTTTTGCTTTAGTAATCAGCGTTAGTTTCATCATCAGTTTCTTCCTATATGGAATTCAAAATAGTATCGCTGAAAACAATCCGCAGATTGAATTAAAACCCTTCTCCTATTCGAAAATTTTATCACGGACAACAACAGTGATTCTATTCTTTTCGTTACTTTGGTTTTACAAAAGGATAGAAAAAAAACCGATTCGTTCTCTTGGATTGGAAAACATATCAAAACGAAAGAAAAATTTATTTTTAGGATTTTTAGCTGGGATGGCATCACTCAGTTTTGTAGTTGCTACCAAAGTAATTTTTGGAGTATCAACTTGGGCACCCAAAGAATTTTTAGCATTTGATTATTTGATTTCTTTCTATTTTTTACTTTCTGTATTTTGTATTGGTTTTGTTGAAGAAATATTCTTTAGAGGTTATCTTCTTCAATCCTTTGTTGTCGAATGGGGTGAGAAAAAAGCAGCGATCTTTACTAGTTTGTTTTTTTCGATCACACATTTTATCCAGCCTATCCAAGATATACTTATCTTGATTCCGGAATTCATAGGATTGTTTTTAGTAGGATATGCTCTGTCTTATGCATGGATTTATACTAGGTCCCTTTATTTGCCGATCGGTATTCATGCAGGTTGGGTGTACGTTGTCAAAATGCAATCATTCTTTGTTTCTCCAATTCCTCACGACTATCATTGGTTATTCGGTGGTGAGAGGCTCGTTACGGGGTTCATTTCATGGATGTTTATGTTTTTGTTCTTATTTGGGCTCAATCGATTTTTTGAACAAATGTTACAAAAAGACCAAATGCCTACTGGATAAGGGGGTGTGTCATATCTCGCTTCCACATTTTGACAACCCATACTTGGGAATCATCGATTCAATTGATTCCACTTCTTATCAAAGAATTGTTTTCCTCTAATTTTGCCTGGAATAACAAAAATCCTAACGTTGCAATCACTCCACCAAAAAAGATAAAAAGTTCTGGCCCAAAATCTCCCGATTTCCAATCATCATGCATTAACACTAGATAAATGATTGGAGCTATATATTGATTCACAAACAACCCAACAAATATGAGTTGGTTTGCAGTGCCAGATTTTAAAAATTTCCAAAGAAACAAATTTGGATTCGAAAGTACTGTGGAAAGAGCTAGTAGAGCCATAAAAGCCATTTCTAATAAAGAGATCCCAACCCTTGGGTCGATTGACATACTTAAATAGTTTGGATTCTGAAATAAATGACCAATTAAACTAAGTCCTCCAGGAACAAGCGCTAGGTGAATCAGAATATCATCCAAAATCCAAAATCGATTTGGTGTTCTCCTTAAATACAAAAGAATCTCGTAAAAACTAAAAAAAATGAGTCCAATGGAAGTGGAAATTGAGGTCATAACAAGTGTTGACTTAGGGTTGATGTGTACGGCAGGTGCAGACAACAACATCAATATGGAAGAGATATTCCCTCCCCCAACGATCATGAGAAATGCCAAATTTGCTGTAAATGGCCAAAGTTGAAAATGCCGAGTTGCTAATCGCAAACTAACAATGACAAGAAGGGAAATTGAAGTAAAAATGGAAAGCACTGGTCCGTCTGCATGGTAAAATATGGGAACACCGAAGATCCAAGCTACCAACGTTACACTTGAACCAATTAAAATCAGAAAATCAAGTATTTCAGCCCATTTTAAAAACCGTGTTTCCATAGAGAGATCTCCTACTTTGTTAGCGGTAATGATTGCCTCCGAAAAGATCAATTTTGCAATTCAAATTTGGTTTTGATTAAAGAAAATTCTTGCGATAAACCTGTGGAGTGACTCCATATTTTTTTTGGAAAAGAGTATGAAATGCCGATTTAGAATTAAATCCGGAAGCATAAATGATACTGATGATTGTCATTCCAGGATTCTCCTTTAAAAGTTTTGCCGCTGTTTCTAATCGAAATTCATTGATATAATTTCGAAAGCCAATCCCTAAGTTATGATTCAAAATTTCAGACAGTTGATGGGAATCTAAGTCTAAACGACTCGCCAAAGTTTGTAATGTCAATTCTTCGTTAGTGTATAAATGTTCAGTATTCATCAAATAATCCAATCGTTTGATAACATGTTGTATATCGATTCCTTTGGTTCTGCTTTCTTTATAACGGGCAACACTAGTTTCCGTTTCGAAATTCGGAATCATCTCGAAACGATTTGTTCTCTGCAAAAAAATATAAATCAAAAGAAGAAATAATCCACTACAAGCGAGTAAAAATACTTCCATATAAAAGATTTGAGCAATTAAAAACAAAAATGTGATCGAAGTGGTATAAACGATTAATCGTAAAAAAGGTGGGAATGAAGTTTTTAGATCTTCTTTAGATTGTATCCTCCATTTGACGAATTGGAATAAGATTTGAGACGTATAAAAGAAAATGGAAACAACACCGAGTCCTAACAAAAGAAAGATCCATTTTTCCGAACTTTGTCCCAAAAATTTCGATTGTCCTAGATTCATTATATCGTTTCCGTTAGTTGCTCTTAGGAGTATGATGAATCCAATTGACAGAATTGATGGTACCAAATGAATGAAAGGGACCTTATCAATAGATCCGTTACTCATTTTTTCAAAGTAGAGGTAACAGAGTGGACCAATGAGTAATAAAAGTGGGATATGAAATCCAAATAGATATGGAAACAATGAAAAGCTATTAGCAAATTCTGCTGTCATATGAAACTGGACCAAGGATACAATTAAAAATAAAAGAGCAGAAGAATAGTCATAGAGAAGATTTGCATTAAATTTCTCTAAATTGGAAAGAGAAACATAGGAAGGATTTCTGTTCTTGTTATTTTGTTTTCCTCTCACTTGGTAAGTTTCGAGCCAGTGGGATAAAAAGAGGAGGAAGGATACGATTGCACCAGCAAAAGGAATTAAAAACATAAGGTCTTTTTCTCCTTCATTTTCCGAATGTCTATTTTTTTTAAAAAAATTTCATCCATTTCTGAGTCCATCTGTATCCAGAAGGACGACCGAAGATTTATTTTTTGCGATACTGAATTGTATGAACCAAAACCTTTTACAAAACCAATTCAACAATCGTAAAACAAAACAATTCCAATCTATCACAAGGCGATTTCTATTGTGTATATTTATGTTTGGAATTTTTTACACTCACCTCTTTGCCAATCCTTTTCATACAAAACAAAAGTATTTAAATCAAATTCCAATCAAATCCAAACACAAAAAACCCATCATCACGATCATAAGTGACAACGAGTTTACCGAACTCACTGACTTTCTGGTTCCGTATGGGATTTTGAAACAAGCAGATATTTCTGAACTATACGCTATAGCACCTGTAAGTGGAAAGGTCCAACTATTCCCAGCATTGTCGGTAGAGGTGGAAACTTCTTTTGACGCATTTGACAAAGAACATCCTGAAGGAGCAGACATTGTGATAGTTCCTGCTCTTCATAATTCACAAAATCCAATAATTCTTAAATGGTTAAAAAAACAAAATGAAATGGGTGCCACATTCATTGGAATCTGTGATGGGGTTTGGACACTTGCATATTCTGGATTGTTGGATAGAAGAGAAGCAACAGGACATTGGTATGCAAAAGATAAATTAATCAAAACATTTCCAAATACAAATTGGACCAAAAACAAAAGGTATGTACATGACGATCGTATGATTACGACTTCAGGAGTCACAGCATCCATCCCAATCTCCTTGGCATTAATCGAAACATTAGTTGGAAAGAAAAAAGCCACTGAAACTGCTGTATTGTACGGTGTTGAATCCTGGGATCCGAATCATAACAGTGATAAGTTCGAATTCAAATGGAATCATTATCTACTTGCAACAAAGAACTATTTGTCTTTCTGGAATCATGAAACAATCGGAATTCCAATTTATGAAGGAATCGATGAGGTTTCTTTAGCATTAGTGGCGGATGCATATGCACGAACGTATCGATCAGATGTAACTTCGATCGCTTCCCAAACAAAACAGATCAAATCGAAGTCTGGCCTTTCCATTTATCCGGATATTACCAATCCAGAGAGTGATGGAATCAATGTAAAGGTTTTGATTCCAAAGGATGGGAAATCATATTCCTTACTCAAGGAAACCTATGATACCATCCAGAAAAGGTATGGAGAAACAACCATGGAATTTGTTGCACTTCAAATGGAATTTCCATTTCCATAAAAGTTTTTAGAATTGCAGGAACAAAACAATCGGATGAGTCTAAGTCCAACCCTATTACACCAGTTAGAGAATGAAGATAACAAATGGTTGTTTTGTATACGGACAACTCCTTAACTTCCAATTGGTTAGGTTCTGCCACAGTTAACCTCTATTTGTCAATTATTTCTTTACGAAAGACTTCACCAGGCAAAAAGATGATTCATAGATGGAATATACCTACCAATTGCCTAACATCGAATCCATTGGAGACACCTGGACCTATTTTTGGTTACAACTACCGTATGGAATTCCAGGGATTATCTCACTAGTCGTTGGTTTCTTTTTAAGCGCTTTCAGTTTTCGTAGGATATTTCATACCAGTGGTGAAGACAGAATTCTTTCTCTCAATGTAGCCATTTCCTTTTTTGGATATGGAATTCTTGGTCTTGTACTCTCGCTTAGAGCTTGGATCATGGACCGTGAACTCTTACTGGCACTGAACAATTGGTTGTATCTCTTTATCCTACTCATTTTGCCTTCTAACTTTTACATTTGTTATGCGCTTTCTCGAAAAAAAGTATTTTTGTATTATACATATCTTTGTTGGATCAGTGTGATCTTTGGTTATGTGGGACTTTTCCAAGGACTCGGTTTTCATAATGAGTGGTTTGATTACCAATTTGGAAAGTATCCAAAAGCAACAAATTTCATAAAACCATTTGGAATCATACCACTAGTTGGTTACTTTGTTTTAGTTTTGCCTTTTTTTACATTCCAATGGAAAATATTATTAAAACGAATTCATAAATCATTATTCATTGGCTATAATGTTCTGTTTTTAATGACAATTTCCAATGCTCCTGTTTTACTTGGGTACAATGTGTATCCCGGTTCCTTTTTTATCTTTATCCCTTTGATCTTAATTGCTTACGGAATTTTCCGTTCCGATTTTCTCGATGTAAACGAACTTCTGTTTGATCGAAATGGATTATTTTACATTTTGTTCGGTGTGGTTTCTTTTTCACTGATTGTTCTCAGTGGAACAGTGGCATTGGGCTTAAGTCATAGTGCCTATTTGAACGACAATTGGTTTCCTCATGCCCTTCCTCCTACTATTTCTTTTTTTGTCGCTATTTTTATGGCAATCATTGTAGCAGGTAGTAACCCACAAGCAAAGATCAATCAATTATGTGCATTTTCACTCATCATCACAGCTTTTTATAATTTACAATCCATCCCTACGAAACTAGAGCTCAATTATTTAATCCTTCTTCGTATATCACAGGTTAGTTTTTTAATATTTTCACTTGCACCAAGTATATTATCACGATTTGTTTTAAAAGCAATTGGAAGTGAAAGACCCAAGTCTTTACGAGTTGTAGATTTAATTTCAATTCTATGTTCTGTTTTATCGATCACACCTTACTTACACAATGGTTACTACCATTACGACTATGGAATCATCCATAAAAGTTCCGTAGTGCCGTATCTACTCGGTGTCGCTGGATTTTTCGCGTTTATCATTGTAGGAAGAGAAATCCGCAAACGATGGATATTCTTACCAAAGGAATCAAAGGTTGCATTAGGATCGGTGTTACTTTCAGGAGTATTTTTATTAACTGCATTTTTTCCTTCGCATGGGTTTGTAATTCCACCTATTTCTGATTATTTGTTCATTCCAACCACCTTACTTGGATTTGCTGTATTGAAATTAGGTGCATTTTCATTGCCAGGGAGAACCATTCGATTCAGTCAAAAACTAGCCAATTTAGGAATCTTTTCTATCTTATTTGCTAGCTTATTACAAATGCCAAAGTTTTTAGAAAAATTAGCATTTGGAGAAAGCCTATTTCACATAACACTAGTTACACTTCCATTGGTGTTATTCAATTACCTGCTTGTTTATGTTTTTGCAAGGCCTCTCGCGGAAGAATTAGATAGAAGTTATATCCTCTTGGAGCAAGCAAAAAAGGAAGCAGAACTTGCAGGCGAAGAATCAGAAAAACTTTTATTAAATATCCTTCCTAAGTCCGTCGCTGAAGAAATTAAAATCAATGGGTATTGTGAACCAAAATCTTTCGAAGAAGCAACCATCCTCTTCACTGATTTTCGAGGTTTCACAGAAGTTGCAAAAAACATGGAGTCAAACGAACTCATCACAGAACTCGATGCATGTTTCACCCAATTTGATGAAATCATATCAAGAAACCAATTGGAAAAACTCAAAACTATTGGTGACTCTTATATGTGCGCTGGCGGATTACCAGATCCAAACTACACAAATCCAATCGACGCATGCCTTGCAGCTCTTGAGATCAGATCCTTTATGGACCAAATGAAAGACATCAAAACCCAACTAAATCTTCCCTATTGGGAACTACGAATTGGAATTCACACAGGCTCTGTGATTGCTGGAGTTGTTGGTCGTTTTAAGTTTGCGTATGACATTTGGGGCAGTAGTGTCAACACCGCTTCTCGTATGGAAAGTTCGGGGATTGTTGGTGAAATCAATATCTCACAATCTACCTATGACAAAGTACGATTTTTATTCCAATGTGAACATAGAGGAAAAATCGTCGATAAAAACGGGGAAAGGCGAGATATGTATCTTTTGAAACACATCAAACCAAAATTTTCCAAAGACGGACTTGTTCCCAATGAATTGTTTTGGTCCATTTATCAAAAAATCAAACAAGGCAGTAAAATTGTTTTAAGATCAAAGCTGGAAACAGAAAAGATTCTCTAATCTATTTTCATTGTCATGAATCGTTAGAAGATACAAGTTTATTCTATGACTTCTCAAAAGAGTTCCCTTCCTTTTTACAACCGTGTCCAATGGTTGACTTTACAAGTCATTTGGAATTCTCTCAGTGCAAAAGAAGTCATCCCCTTTTTATTCCAATTCCTAAAGGAAAGATTTCGTTTGAATCGGTCAAACTTTGGCAAGGAATGGAATACAAAATGGCAATCAAATGCCAATCAATTGAATCCGCTTGACCTCATTGCCTTTTTTATCGCTTACAAAGGAGTGACAAACCAGGAACGAGCGTTAATGTTACTGATTAAAATTCTCAAACAACAATCGACAGAAGTATTTTGGGAAATGGTGGAAGTGTTTCGGAAGTATGGGATACGGGTGATCTAGCAGAATGCTTTCCCGACTCCTGCCAGCTGAACCTCCTGTTCCGACTGGCGAGCTTTGGCCATCCCTGGCCACGCCTCCGTCAGAAATGCATTCTGACTTGGGTTACCCAAAGAATATCCAATTTGATTTTCTGAGTATAAAAAAAGCCTCACATCTTTCGGCATATGGTTTCTTCCAAGAATTGTATGCGACATGCGTTCCTTCGGGTCAGAGTCGTTTTGGCTTGGCTTACACTTTCACCAAACGTGCATTCTCTCCCACCTAACAGGAGGATTGCGAATGGTTCGACCGTCCCGGTCTTCCTACTTGATAAGGCAGCTATTACTCGGGAATCAGATTATAAATGAATATTGCCACCTTATCATCGTTACTTCCTTTTTATTTGGAAGTGTGACTAAGGCCCTCCATCCATAAACTTTGTTTCTTTTCTGCTGTCTTCAATGCATCCAAAACAATAGAACGTAAATCTATAATTGATCCAAATACACCATCCAAAACCTTTGTACGATGAGCATCATTTTTTGCTTTGGCTTTTTCTTTATAAGAATCTAAAAAGTCCTTTCTGAGTGAATTAATTTCATCCTCTTTGTTTTCCTTTCGTAACTGAGCCACTTTAGCACCTTGGAATAAATCGAAGGCTGAATGAGCTCCCATTACGGCAAGGGTTCCTTCCTCCCATGCATGGTATGACACTGCTGGTCTTAAAAAACCACTAAAAGCATGGATCTGGCGTCCGCCATAATTTTGTCTGAGAACAATTGAAACGATAGGATTTGTGGAGAGGACATTTACATCCAACGACTCACCACCTATTTGTTGAATGCGTAGTCGTTCTTGTTTGGTTCCAGGAACAAATCCAGGTGAATCAGATAACATAAGTAAGGGGATGTTGTGTTTGTTTAAAAATTCCATGAAGATTCTAAATTTTTCTGTTCCCTGGGCATCAGGTGCTCCGCCGTCTTTTGGTTGGTCAGCGATGACACCAATGGATTTTCCGCCGATACGACCAATCCCTGTTACCAAACTTTTACCTGGGTCTTCTTTATAAAATTCAACGAAACTAAGATCATCTAAAATTTCACGAATCACCAATTTTTCCATATCATAGGCAACAGAAGAATCAATGGGAATTTGTGGATAAGAATGGCGATTCGAAAAATTTTCTAGTTCTCTTATATGCAAAAGATTGAATATTTGAGATGCTTTCAAATATGCTTCTTCGTCCGATTGCACCGTAATCGTTGCACAATGTTCTGGGTTAGAAATTTTTGACGATGGAAATTTATTTTCCTCGAGATCCTCTGATTTTACCCAAATCCATACATCACCAACGGAAGATAATTCTGGTATAGCAAGACCTTCTCTATCCTTGACAATATGGATAAGTGCCCTACTAAACTTTTGTAATTGTTTTTGGAAGTCTCGCCTGACTCTTAGCGACTGGTTATTTTCAGCATAAGAACTTCGAAACCATTTTGAACCATAAACTAAGAGTAAACCTGAATTTATTTTCTCAGCTATCCTTACCGATTCTTTTGCTTTGACTAATGCTTGGATGGAATGAAAACCAAATTCAGTTCGGGGCCCAAGTGCGATAATCGGATTACCCGCCATTGAAAAAAGTCCAGAAACCAATGATTCCGAACCTGAATAATTTGCCTTAATGGAAAGGTATTCGCCCGAGTCCGCAATTTGTTGGATTTTTCTTTCTGAAAAAATATTTTTGGATCCATCTCGATTCTGATTTGTAAGCGAATATAAAGAAGGACTTTCCGTTTTGTTACATAGTATGGATTGTATTTTATAGAGTATTGCGATCAAGTGGGGTTTGTCGTTAGCGACAAAATCTACGGTTCCTGTTCCATGCCCCATCACTCTCGCACCACCAATTTCATAATTTGTCAAAGATTCCCCCGTGACAGATTCAATGACAGAGGCACCAGTGAGCACGCGGTAAGATTGTTCTTCATCTAAAATCACTTGGATGGAAGCCTGAGAAGACCCGTAAACATCGAGACCAGTGGAAGACCCAACTCCAACGGCAACAACATAACACTGGCTAGGGTTATCATGTGGCGCATATTTTTTAAAATTCAAATTAGGAAGAGTTTCTAAATGAAGCAAAAAATTTGATATTATGGAATCGTTATGTGATTCAATTGCGGAACGAAACTCTTTTGATTTTACCCTATGTGTAAGAAGTGCAGTGATAAAAAAACCTTCCGCTGCACGATTGAGAGCAACCATACCTTCTTTTATGTTCGCTCCAGCACCATCATTCCAAACATAAAGAGGTATATCTTTTCTATATGCAATGTAGGCAGCACTCAAATATTTTTTTCCTTCTTTATCCCCTGTTGCACCACCTGCGATACGAGAGTCTTTTAGAAAAAATAAAACATCACCAGAAGCGAGTTTTCCTAAATAAATTTTAGCTCCTACCTTTTGGATTTGTTTTTTTTCAGTGGAGCAGTCGTTCTCTAAAAAATCCAAACCTGGTATTAAAATTTCTTGGAAACTGTTTGCATCTAACGTTTCTTCGACCCACCTTTCTACAGGCCATTTGCCTTTTTCATATAATTTGGAATCGTTTTTATCTGCCTCAGATGAGTAAGGAAATTTTATATCATTCTTTCCTATTTTATCAATTCTAAGTTTTCCATCTCTAATGAAAAATGAATAGGTTTCAAAGAAACTTTTTTTGTTTATATTTCTTTCAATATCAATTGTTAAACTAGAGAATGCTGCATGGAAAAAAAATTCTAAAATAGAATGAGCACTATTGTATAATTTTTCATATTCAATGACCTTGTTAAAATTTTGATCATCAGCTTTTTGTGTTTCAATAGAATACGAAATCATTTCTAATCTTAAATAATCAGCCTTTTTGGCATTGTTCGCACCTTGTAAAACCGAAGCCCCAAAAATTGCTTCTTGTTCCAATTTAGGACAATGGAATTTTTCTTCGCTATCCGGAATTGGAATTAAAAAATCAGTATTCATAACCACAAACAAAAGATAGGTGGATGTTCCCTGTCCTTGGATATGAAATAAAATTTGATGCTTCAATGGTGAATGGAGTCTTCGAATTTCTCCCATGTTCTTCCAATAATTTAATTTCTTTTGGATTAAGTTTTGCACCTGTTTTGGAAAATCCGATCCAAGGTTTGGATCAGACTGATCCAATGATTGTATGAACTCCGACTCTTCCCACTTTGGTTGTTCAAATAGAGACCACGGATTCTTTTTAAATTTGGCAAAACTTTCATGGTGACGACGTGAAAGAGTTTTAATGCCTTCTGGAATATCGAAATTAAAATTTCTCCTCCTACCAAGGATAACCCGAATGATGGATTCTAATTTTGGTTCTTGTTCCCTTTCTTCAAAGTACAAAAGAACTCGCAAATTTAAACTTGTGGACTTGGACTCTGGAACAAGTGGACTTAATTTTTCTAAAATTTTTGCGAATAATTCCCTTTGTTCTTTTTGAGTTTTAAATGCAGACACCATATAATAAAAGGCTTCCCCTTGGTCAGGTCTTTTCCGAAAGGTTGTCAGTGCCTTAACTCCATAGTGGTGAAAGACTTTGGTCAATAACCTTGAAGTGGATTTGTTTGGAACAAATCCTTCTGTATCCCAATGTAAAAGAGACCTTTGCATTTCACCTAGATGTGAATGTACAGATCCTATTTCTGAAGAAAATAAACTCCGGAGTGATACATTAAATTTTATAACAAATTTTATAAATGAAGTCCAATTTTTGCTCTCTTCCTTGGATTTTAATATAGAATCTATATCAAGATGATCTAATAAGTAATGAATCCTAATATGCGAATTTTCACCTTTTATAAAACCCAAAATCCATGAATAAAAAAACTGCAAAATTTCATTTCGGGATTCGATTGAATTGAATTCAGAATCAAATTTAAAGTTTTGATTTGTATCTTTCCCAGTAGGGATGGAATTCCAATGATTCAGAATGGAAAACTTTGAAATTTCACTAGAAGTTTCTTCAATGAACAAATCACCATTTGGATTTGCGGATTCATTTGGGGTTACTCTCACAAGTACTTCGCCTTCCGAAAAACTTTTACCCAAAATTTGACCTGATGCGGTTTTTCCTCTGACCAATTTATTTAGATTTCCGTCTTCAACGATGTGTTCAATAACCCCATCAACTGGCGATTTTAAGACAGTTTCCATCTTCATCGCTGAAATCATGAGTAAAGGTTCATCCTTTTTAATCTTACTCCCGACAGTCCAAGGACGAACAGTTTTTGGATCATTGAATATTTTGACAAATGTTCCTTGGAATGGTGAACGTAAAAAACCAATTTCATTTGCTGATACATTTCCGGATTCAAACTGGAGTTGAATCCTCGCATAATGTAATTTCCCATCAAGTTTACTTGTAAATCGAATCAAATGAAAACTAGGTTTTACATCGATTCGTACAGAGATAGATCTACTTTCTGATTCCGCTAAAAATTGGTTCCCATCAGAACTATAACGTGTGATGCGAATTTTTTTTGACAAAATTGTATTCCCACTTACTAAAAATTCACCTAGACCAGTTCTAAGTACTGTTAACTTAATGATTTTGTCTTGGGATGTTATTTTAAATTGGAATGGTGAATTTAAAGTTTCATTTGAATAAAGTATTTTAACTAAATCTCTTTCACGAAATGTTTCGGAAACATTTTTACCTGATAACCGTAAAGTTTCGCCTAAACAAGCATAGATGATAGCCTCTTCCAGATAATCAGTATTAGATATTGTTAATTCCTTATTGTCATCAAGGAGTCGATTGTCATAGTCACCGGCTCGAAATAAATCGTGCCTGATGATCATTAGAAGTTGTTCAATATTAGTGGTGATACCTCGGATGAAAAGTTCACTCAATGCTCTTTCCATTCTTTGGATGGCTTCATTCCGATCACGTCCGTAAGAAATTAATTTCCCAACCATCGGATCAAAATCTCCAGGAATTTTATCCCCTGACTTGAATCCAAAATCGCAACGAATCCCATTAAACGTTGGCAATTCCAGCTCTTTGATTTTTCCAGGAGACGGTGAATAGTTTTGGAAAGGGTCTTCTGCATAAATACGGCATTGGATAGAATGGTTTCTATCTCCAAACCGTTTTCTTTTTACCGTATCATATTGGATTTGGTTGAATCTTTCATCGAATAAAAAGATTTGCCACTTAGCTAAATCGATTCCTAAGGATTGGTCTGTTACAGTGTATTCAACTTGGAGGCGAGTGTTCATCTCCAAAAATCCAAATTGACCTGAGTTTCGGTCTAATAAAAATTCTACAGTGCCCGCACCACAACCATCTGAGTATCCAGAAATTTCAGAAAACTTTTCTGCGTTGGAAAGTAATTGTAATTGGACATGATCATCTAAAAAAGATTCTCCAGATTCTTCTATAATTTTCTGGTTTCTCCTTTGTACGGCACATTTCCGAATTCCAATGGCAACTCCATTAAAAATTTGAACTTCAAAATGTGCTGGTGTTTCTATATACTTTTCAAGATAGAAGGTATCATTCTCATAAGAATTTAGACCAATCCGTTTTGCACTTTCTATTGCTTGGGGTAATTCTTCCACGGAACGAACAACTAACATACCTTTTCCACCACCACCAGCATCCAATTTTATGATGACAGGAAATCCAATGCGTTTGGCTTCCACTTCCGCTTCTTCCACACTTTCGATAGAACCTGAACCTAAAAAAAGTGGAATCCCATTTTCTACTGCTAATCGGCGCGCATCTAATTTATTACCCACTCTTCGCATAACGGAAGATTTTGGGCCCATAAAAATGATACGTTGATCGTAGAATTTTTCTACTTCCAGAAGTCGTTCTACGAATAAAAAATTTTCTGATAAAAATCCATAACCGGGATACACAGCATTTGCACCAGATTCTAAAATGGCAGCGCAGATCACTGGTATACTAGCATAGTTCCTTGCTTCACCTATGTAGATCACTTGGTTTGCAAATTCAAACCAAGATTGACCTCTATCTTCATCAGCAACTACCGCAACTGATTGTATACCTTCTTCCTGTAAGGCGAGGATAAATCGTTTTGCGATCTCTCCTCTATTTGCAATGAGTACTTTTTTTAAAACACCATTTCTTTCGGAAGTTTGTTTGGCAACATTCAATCCTAAATTTGGATCACTTTTTTTAAGTTCTGATCTAACTCTTTCTATGTCTTCAAAATGTGTTAAATCTAATGCATTATTATTATTGAATATAATATTTTTCTGAACCATTTTATTTTCCTAAAATTCAATTAAAACTTGAGATGCTGCGTACTCATGTACATGCGTTATTGATAGTTTAACAGATTCCATTTGGAGATCCGAAATAGTCTTTAAAAGTGAGCCATAATAACGGAAATATGGCCTACCAAAATCATCGTTTCGAATCTCCAATTCAGAATACTTAAATGTAATCGTTGGTTTAGTATGCAACCAACTACCATCCAGAGCTTTTAGAAATGCTTCCTTAGCGGCATATCTACCTGAATAAAATGTTGCCCGCTGTTTTGTTTGTTTCAAATTTGCTGCTTGTTTCTCCCAATCGGTAAATGTTTGGTCAAAAAAAGCTGTCCCAGGATCTTTTAAGTAAGATTCAAATTCTGGAATGTACACCATATCCATACCAATCGAATAGGTACTTTTCATTTTACACTACCGATCGTAACATTCTTGGCAGTTTTTCTGTATGTTGCATCTAATAAGGCAGTTTCTTCGTCTTCCTGTGGAATGAATGATTGGGTTTTACGTTTGTACAAAGTAGTTCCATTACCCAAACGAATTTCATGGTAACGTGTGATCGCAAACCTACCTCTTTCGATACATTTGTTAACATAACTTACTTTTTCTTCCGGTGACAAATGAACCCAAAAGAAGTTCCTGTGTAAAAAGAGACAAAGTGCTGCAATATGACCAAACCCAAGGGAGGTTAATATACCCGCCTTAAAATGCCCCTTCCCAAATTGAATCGCCTCATCAGTGAAGGTGATGAAAGTATACGGATCCATGTCAGTATCTACATCCGTCAAATTTCTGTTACCTGATATGATTCCTTCTTCAAGTGTTTGTAGCACCCCAATCGACTGCCACATAGCTGCTCCACCCTTGGAATGTCCTGTCAGGTATTTTTGCGAAACTACAGGAAGGTTGTTACCTGGAGTTCTTTTTAGTTTCAACATCATCTTTTGTAAAAGATTGTTTTCATTTTTATCATTTGCTTTGGTTGATGTGTCATGTTTGTAAGCAAATCCAATGTCATCACCTGACAATCCAAAGGAAGCCAAAGCAGATTGTATCGGAGAACTTTCTTCATTTGAGTCAGCAGCAAGAGAAAGAAGACCTATTCCTGGCGCAGGGATTGATGTGTGAATTCCATCCGTACGAGACCCTGCAAAACCTAAGATTCCATAGACGGGAAGCCCCATTTCTAAGGCCACATCTCCCCTTGCCAAAAGTAAAATTCCTCCGCCTTGTGCTTCCACAAACCCATTCCTTCGGCTGTCGTTAGGCCTTGATACTTCTGATGCTTCAATGCCTTGGTTTTCCATTTCGAAACTGTTTGCAGTTGCGTTCATATCCCCAAAACCAATCATACTTTCCTCGAGGGTATCGTCAAAGGCACCAGCGATCATAAACTTTGCCTTTCCTGAAAGTATATTATCCCGAGCCATCTCAAGTGAAACTCCCCCAGTTGCACATGCAGCAACAGGTGTGATCACAGTGCCATACAGTCCCGCATAAGAGGTGATAGCCCATGCTGCAGCAACATTGATTAGCGATTCTTGAAGGGCATCATGTTGTCTATCTTCACCAAGTCGAAAGTTTAGAAACATTCGTTTTATTTTTTGCATCCCACCCATACCTGAACCAACACTAGACCCAGCTTGGCTTGGATGAATGTAGTCAAATAATTCAAATGGATCCATACCTGCTCTGAGGTAAGCTTCACATGTACAGTACAAGTTATAGATTGTAATCGGATCCACTTGGTGGATGAGATCTTTAGGTATGCCATACCTTTCAGGATTCCAACCGTCAGGGATTTGACCTGCTATCCGTCGCTTGATTCCAACAGATTTTTTTACTTTTAAGACCGAACCTTTTTTTCGTTTGATTGTCCACTTTTCTGAAGTTGGATTGAAATAAATTTCAGTTTTTTCTGGATCAGCATTTTTATATTCTAAAGCTTCTTCTTTACTAGCGATTGGAAATATTAGATCATCTTCTAACACTACATCTGCATATACTGATATTTCAGTTGGATCAAACGGTGAGGTTTTAGGATCTACTATGCGAATGCCAGTACTACTTAAAATTTCCCCTTCATACTTCTCTTTAATTCGCCATTCCAATACTGGTTCCCCAGTTTTTGTATCTGTCCAAACCTTTCCATTTGGTCCCATCTGGTATTGGATATAACCCAAACTCCATGCGAGTTCGGCACAAGCCTCTAGCGATAAAACTCCTGACTTTTCAAGTTCCCAACGGGTCATGGAGCCTCCAAAAGGACCAACCTCCGCATAACCAACAACACATACTAAATCTTTAAGTTCAGTAGTTCTATTTGTTTGGTAACGAGAGAGATCTTCCTCCGTTGGAATTTCTGGAAATTTTAGCCCATGTTTTGGTAAAACATTTGTTAGTTTTTTAGAATCTGTTTCCAAACTCAATTTTTGTTTAAGACTTTTTACTTCAATGTTTTGTTTGGTTTGTGAATTTAGAAAGGTACGTATCTTTGATAAAGTTGATACTAAATTTTTTACCTTACCAAGCCCTCCAGTGAGGTCAGCCTTCACCACTTCTAATGTTTCATTTCGTAGACTCCAGGCTGCATATCCTGTGAGTAACAAACCCATCTCCGATCGTGAGTATGTTTTTATATTGCATTCTGCTTCCAGTAGTGGAGCAGATAAATCGTTTGCTCCCATAAGCCCTGTTCCTCTAACCCATCCGATCACTGCACCGAGGATACGAACGGAATTTCCCCATTCATTGGCCTCAGAGAATTTTTTTCGGTATAAAGTTTCAAGTCCCAGTTTCGTTTCAGCATAGAGTCCATCTTTCCCAAAAATGCCATGGTTTGGGGAAAGAGGTAAAATTACTTTGAGTTTCGAATTCGATTCCTTTTGATTTTTTCTCTGTGCACCTAACTCACCGATTAGTTTTTGAACACCAATAAGCATGACTCGAACAGAAACTAACGAAGATTGGTCCAAATTGGAAGCCGCATTTTCTTCACCCACCGCAGCAAAAGGAATTAAAAAATCTGGGTGCCAATTTTTAGCTTTTAAGTAACCTACAAGTGACCGGATGTCCTCGAATGAACCTTGTGAAAATGGAACTATTTCTAATCTTGAGGTTTTTGCACCGTACATTTGGTATAATTCTTTGAACTGTTTGACTCGTTTTGTCGAATAAGATGTTGTTGTGAGCACAACATCTGCCCCGCCCATTAAAAAAGCTTTCACCACTTCCCAAGCAATCGAACCTGGGCCTGCACCTGTTACCAAAACCTTTTGGTTCTCAAAAGATATTCCTGATTTTAAAATTGTCTTCAGTACTTCTTTGAACTCATTTGTGACAGTTTCATTTTCTGCAAAAGAAGAACCAAAATCATCACTTCCACTTAGCGTTAGGCGCTCATTTGGAAAATCTTCTGGATCGATTTGGTTTATTTTTTCCTCGCAAATAAAATTTCCATCGAGTCCTACTTTGAGGTAAGGTGTTAATGTTGTGTTTGGAGCTTGGTAAACTGGATTTGGATTTGATTGTGAACTGAGGTTATCCAGAAGTTTGGTATATTCTAAACCTACAGATTTAAAATACTCAGTATCTGATTTTAAATTCGCCTTAGAAGCTTTTTCTAAAAACTGCGAACGCCAATATACAATATGATCACAAAGTTCTTTTGAATTGTGATTTTGAAAATAGACGAGATCCTCTTTTGAAAACTCTTTTGAATCCCTTCTTAAAAATGCTGCAGTCTGTTTCAATAAATACTTTTTAGCCCACTGTTTTGAGTTTTTAAAAATTACTATTTTACTTTCAGAAAAGATTGGTTGGATATCATCCGAAACGAGAGTTCGAGCTTCTTCAATGGTTTTTAAATCTTTAACCAAGTATTCTGAATATGGATCATCATCGAGCAAATGCCGGCGGAGATCTGAAATGGACTTTGAAAAAAGGCCTTCAATTCCAAAATATTTCCGTTCCAAGGCTTCGAGAGCCAATGAATCCACCATAGAACCAGCCGAATGCGAAGACTCAGATTTTTTTCTAGGAATTTGAACGTTTTTTAAGTTTGCGAATAAATCAACGGCTTGGTCTAACCACTTTGTCACTTCCGCTGCGTTAGAAAGCCGATTTTTGAGACCGATCGAACTCAAATTTCCATTTCGGAGAGAATCTCCTGAGCGAATGAAAAGAGGAAGGTATATGGAAAATAAAAATACACCTTCTTCATCTAACATTCTTTCGTCTTTTAAGAATTGAAAAATTTCTTTTCTACCAAAATCACTTGGAAAGAATTTTTTTATGCTTTCATCAAATGCTGCACGAAGGTAAGGTCCTGGTTGGTGATAGGAAGTTTGTTCTTCTAAAAGTTTTACTAAATCTTTTAAAGATTTTTCATGTCCTCCATCAAGTGAAGTCGATTTAAACTCAACACCAATATCGGCCAAAGTTTGGTTACGTTTAGATGAATTCCCACCTAACAAATCATCAATCGTTTCAGAGTCTGCTATTTCATCAAACCGAACATTTGCCTTCAATGCCAAAATCGAATACAAGGCATCCTTTTTCGAAAATTTTATGACAGGTGAATGTATTTGATTGTTAACATTCTGCTTCGGAATTTCGAGCGTCGGACTGTTTTCGACAACAGATTCCGTATTTTGTTTTTGGATGGCTACGGGAACTTCAATGTCCTCCTTTCCAACGGAAGGAGCTTCACTCCATTCTGCTTCTGGCACATCTTCCTTTTCATAAAAAACTTCATTTCGGTTTTCTTCTACATGAAGGATTTGGAAGGTAGACGAATCCCGTCTCTCTTTGAGGCTCTGCCTAGCCATTCCCGCAAGATCTCCCCTTGCACCAATGTCGATCAAACGTTTGGTTGCCAATGGTCCAAAAAGGGCTTCTTGCGTTTCGATCCACTGGACTGGCATTGCAAATTGAAACGCAAGTAACTCAATCAGAACAAGCCGTCTACTTTCATTGGTATTTCGATCATTGTATGAAAGTTTGAGTAAACTTTCGACAACGGGACTTCCTGTTTTAGAAAGTATTGTATGTAAAAATTCATCTGAAAGAGAAAATGGTTTTGCAATTAAGTTCGGAATGTAACGCCCGTCAAGTTCAGTTAACGGCGATTCGCTTCCTATATTGGATTGTAATGTTTTTCTGAACTCATCGACACCGTTGATAAGAATTCGAGAATGGAAAGGCACATCAATACCTTCTAATCGTATTGTTGTTTTTTTCCCACGAACAAATTTTTTACATTTTTCTTCTAGTAACTCTAAAGCTTGAATATTCCCTGTTACTGAATATTGTTTGTCTCGAATATTGTAATTTACCACTTCTAAATGGAGGCCAGATTCAGACTTTGCTTCATCAACTAGCTCTAGGATTTTTTCCTCATTTAAACCAACATGCCTATTGCCTAGCACAACACTCATTGCATAGGAACTTTTTCCTTCCTCATCACGAGCCACTAAACTTTGCATATTCAAACCACGGTTAAAAACGATTTTAAATACATTCTCAGGCAAAATAAATTCTCGTGCTGCAAGTGCAGAGAATTCACCTAACGAATGACCTGCGAATGGGGATTCTATATTTAAAAATCCTCGTTTCTTTAGAATTGCCCAATCTGCAAGCGATTTTGCGACAAGGGCAACTTGAGTGAATTGTGTGAGATTTAAAACTCCCTTAGGATGAACCCAATTTTTCCCTCCACAATGAAGTGATGTAGGATTATTTTGAACAACTTCCAAAAGGGAGAAATCTAGTTCATTTGTAGCAACTCTTTCCGCTAAAGACCAAACATCGCGAGCTTCAGTAAACTCTTCCAATAGTTTCATTCCCATTCCTTGGGATTGTGAACCTTGACCTGTAAACACATACGCTGTGTTAAGAGGTTTTAATAAGGCTTCCGCACGAAGTTTTGTTTCTCCATTTTTATTTTCCAAAGTAATTTCTAATGCCATATTCCCAGATTTCTGGCCTATATGATATGCAGTTAATCGAAGTTCTTCGCCAAGTAAGACAGGTGCTTCAAAACTTTCTTTCAAAGAGACAAAACGTAATGAGTCTCCTTCACAAACATTCCGAACTAGAGAATTGACGACCTGGGAAGATGTCCAAAGTCCATGGACAATCGGACTCACCCAACCTGCTTTTTTCGCAAATCGAATGTCCGTGTGAATTGGATTTGCATCTTTCGAAGCTTTAGAATAGGGAAACATAGAATCAGGGGCAGTAAAAACTTCCGATAGAATTCTGTATTTTTTTGGAAGCGCGACAAGACCTTCTGCCTCGCGGAATACTTTAAAAAATCGATCCAAACTTGAATCTTCGTTTAGATTTCTTCTTTCATCGATTTTGAAACTTCCCAGAAGAACCTCATTCATTTGGCCATTCGATTGGAAAATATTTCCAATGATGTAGTGAAAGGTTTCGGTTCCGTTTGCGATGATCCTTCGTTCTGAAGTGACAAACCTAATTTTATCTCCGACTCGAAGAGTATCGGGTTTACTATTTAAGTTGATCCAAATGAGTTGTTGAAAGACATCAATCTCAGCCTGTGAAATAAATTCTATGGATTGTTCAAGTGGAGTTGTATCAAATTGGACAAATTTTTCATTCTGATTTCTTAATAGAAACCCAGTTTCGAAGGATCCTATTTCATTTTCAGAATTCCACATCACTCCTGTTACATAAAGAATGATTGATTCTCCTAATTTTTTAACTCGTGAAATTTTTGACTTAGTTTTGATAACATCATCCACCGCAACCAATGAAGCTTCCGGTTTCCAATGAAATTCTTGTGAAAAATGAAGGAGTTTAATAAGATCCGCTGAAGAATAGGATAACAATGGAAGTACGATACTTTCCCATGAAAAAACCACTCCCATTGAAATAGGCGAAAGTTTTTTGTTAGAATCGATTAGGTCTTTACGAAATAGATCCTTTGTTGCCTTTCTAAACTCAGTAATGTTTTCTTCTGTGACTTTATATTCCGTAATCCACTCCTTCTCAAAAGTTCTCATACTTTCAAATGAATGGAAGTCAAGGATCACATTTGGAACAGATTTTATATCCCAAACATTAGCATAAAATTTTCTCATCTCCTCATTCGCAAAAATTTGATCTTCAATCACTAATGTTTCGGGGCCACCACCAAACAAGAATCTCCTTTTGAATGGAATTTGATTTTGTTCTTTTGGATGTTGGAAATATAAACTGAGTTCTGCTGTATTCTGGTTAATTAAGTCTAGGGAAACATTGATAAACTTTCCATCATGAGAAAATGAACGGATTTGTATGAGTTCACCGATAGCTCCCTTTTCAATTGTAAATTTTTTTGCCTCATTGGGTGAGAACCACATATCTTGGTCAGCCACACCTCCATAGATCCTGTTTGATGCAAGTAAAATGGATAAAAAACCCCCACCTTGGTGTGATAGATATTTTACCCAATCACTCCCAGTTATCTCCTCACTTGTAGGTATGCAAAACTCAGTGACTGAATCATTATGTTCAATTTGTATTCTATTTTCCTGTGTTAATGGGTTGGTTATTTTTGTAAATTCAGACCATTCGATATTTTTAGTTGGACTATCTTTATCACCTAACTCAGAAATAAATTCATAAAAAATTGAAACGACTGGTTCATTTATTTTTTTGATACCTTGAATAGCCAAAGGCCCGGGGATCCATGCACAACGATCAGGATCCATTCCAACACAATGAGAATACCATAATGAATCGGATTTGATCCATCGAAGTAAATTTTCATCTAACAGAGGAATGAAATTTACTGGTTTACCTGGTTGTTTGCATACCTCCAAGAAAAAGTCTTGGTCTTCGGGCAAAAGGATTGTGAATTGTCCATTTGGAAAAAGATTCTTCCAAATTTTTAGAAATTCATATGGATCGTCCAAAACGGAATCATTGTTTAAAATGGACAATTTTGTATCAGAATCTATTAATCTACCTTCAAATTTTAAGACGAGTTGTTCAAGTCTAACCCTATAACTCTTGTCAATGTAAGGATCGTCTGGCCATTTTCCTTCGCTAGGTAACAATCTATCGCCAGGGCAAGTTAAAAATAGAAACCTTTCCAATACTTCTGTATAACTAAGGTTTGAAAGATCTCCAAAGTATGGTTTAGCAGTGGAATTTAATAGTGAGATGATTTCAGCTTTCTTTTCTGCAATACTTTCTCTAGCGAAAACCGGATCTTTTCCTTTCGTTAAACCTTCTACTAATTCTGAGAGTTTTGTCCAAGTGTTGGATGCATAATAAATATCCGCACCAAGTGAAGATTTTCCAGAAATGATTCCACCTACTTCATTTCCATCCTTGGATTTCATCCAATCATTTCCACCAACCATTTCCTTTAACTTCTCTTTAATGGGTAATGAAGTTTTGCATTCTAATGCAGCCATAAGACGAGTACCTAAAAATACTGCATCCACTGGCATTTTTGTATTTTGATTCCAGTCACCAGATAACCATAATTTAGCATCATTAGGGGATGCGATGCCTCCTCCCACAGCCAAGATGATATTGGAACGTTTACGAATATCCTCGTATGTTTTAGAAACTAAAGTGTTTAGATCTTCCCAACTATGATGACCACCTGCAGCGCCACCTTCAATCTGCATCAGTATATTATAATTAGGTATTTCATCCGCAATTGATAGTACTCTTTTAATTTGATCGATTGTGCCAGGTTTGAATGAATTCAACCAAATGCCAATTTTTTCCCATTCTCTAAGTAAAGTTACTGCTTCTTTGAGTTCTGGTATGCCTGCAGAGATTGTAATACCTTCGATCGGAGCACCTTCCGATTTGAACTTTTTAATTAGAGGTATATGCAAATTCCATAAATAAGGATCGAGATATAAAAGATTGATGACAAAACCTTTTCCCAACGGAAGTTCTTTGGTTATTTTTTCTACCCTTGATCTAAAAATACCTTCAGAGACTTGCCCTCCACCAGCTAACTCAACTACATATCCTTCTTTAGCTGCTGCAATCACAATGTCTGCTTCGACAGTACTTGGCGTCATTCCACCACCAAACACAGGCGGGCGACCAGTCCAAAGCGAATATTTGTTTTTTACAAATTTTGCCCCATTAGGAAGGTTTACTAATTCTGGTGCATAACTTTTCCATGCATTTGGAAATTCAAAATTGTTAGTTTTTGCGAACTGAATAAACCGACTTTTATGTGTTAGATTCTGAATTAAATAGGATTTATCTCTTAAAAATCTTTTTGTTATTTTTTCTATAAACTCACCTGGCCCAAAAGATAGAAGTAAATGTTTACCATCCTTTTTTTGGAGTGATGACAATGTTACTTCCCAATTCAGTTGGTCTGTACAAACCATGGCTACTAAATCAGTTTTTAAATCTTTTTTTGAATCGCGTAGGTCTGATCCATCTCGGGTATCATACAAAGGAATTTCTATCTCATTTGTTTTGGGCGCGAATCCTACTTTTTTAAAATCAGATTGTACAAGGTTTACTACAGATTCTAACAAAGGTGAATGAAACGCAGTTGAGGATGTTATGAAATTCCAGGTTTTCACAGCATCAACTCCGGACTGTGTCAATTCGTCTCTAAATTTAAGTAAAGATTCAGGTGTTCCACAAAAAACTTTACTGTTAGGTGTATTCATTAATCCAATATGAACTTCTTCTGACTTAGATTGATTTTTATTGAATTCATTTAGAATTTCGGCGATTTCATCTTCACCATCATTAAAAATGATTTGGGCCATAGGTGAAGGTTTTTCTCCTTTTTTTACAAAAAGGCGAAGTGTATTTGGGTCAAGATCTAACTCAGGAAAGATTTGTTGGCTGCGGAATAACAGAAAGAATAAAGCTGAAAAAGTTTTTTCAAAATTATCTAAAAAGATTTCTTTATTTGGAGATGAGGAAAACAATAATCCCGCAAATATTCCTTGGGAATGTCCATAAATTCCACCAATAGATTTTCTAAGTAAATTCCATTGCCCTTCTTTTATAAAACGATATAAGTGCGATGCTTGGGCTGCTAAGATCAAAGGCCCGCTATAATAAGAAGATTTTAAAATAGTTTCGGTAGGAATCAAAGTTGGATCTAACATCCATTCTTTTAACGCAAATCCTTTAGAAAAGTAAGTGGTGTCACCATCTTTTCGAACTAAATCCATACAATTATCAATTGTTTTGAATAAAGTTACAAAAAAATCTGATGATTCACCTTCTTCCTCAAAACTTGCAAGAAGTTCAACCATCGGATCGTTTCCTTGACCAGCAAATAGTGCACTTACGAAAACTTCCTCTTCCTTAAGGATTGAATATGGTCCAACTCCAAATGTTTTCGATGTACCGTTTCCATTTGAATCTACATTTATACCTATTGAATTTTTCATACTGTTAACTTCCTATAATTTCGTTTCATGAACTTTTTAATTTACGACTTCAGTGTTGGATCAAAAAGATTTGTATTGAAAGATAGAACCTATCGGGTGTTTGTTCAATTTTCTATTCCTGATCATTTAACCTTTCCTATTCATTTAAGAACAAACTCTGGCTGATTTCAAATTTTATGAAAAGGCAAAGTGAACATAAATAGATTGTTGAAGGTTACAGAAATTTAGGTGATTCGGCTTGAATGTTTCGGCTATTTATGTAAATTTAATTTATAACTATACCAATTTGGCTTTATTTTACACGTACATAATAATATCTTAGTTTAGATTTGGAAACTGCACCACATTCAATGAAAAGGAGAAACTCATTATACGTTTGGGACACCCAGGTTCTTTATGCGGCATGGGAAGAAACCACTACGATGCATAGCCTCTATTCAGCATCGCTTTGTTTTTCGGTTGATCTACCTTCAAAACTATTTCTATCAAATGAAAGTTATATTGAATATACGGGTGTATTCCTACCACCTAATACAAATTATTATCAAGTTTCAAAGAATACACATATAATAAATATTTATATTGATCCAGACTCATTTTTGTTTGAACGTTTTTCTGGCAATATTAAAGACGGTGTTCAATTTTTTGATTCTACAAAGATTCCCTATTTAAAAAAAATACTAGATGTATTATTAGATGAAAAATCACCAAATGAAGAAGTATTAGGCTGTTTAAAGTTACTCGTAGATTCTGTGTTTGGTTCACTTTTACAACAAAAACCACCGGAAGAATTGGATCCAAGGATTTTCACAGTTGCAAAATATCTTCGTTCACAAACATACCTACCACAACCAGAAGAAGTTAAACTAAAAATTTTAGCAGATATAGTAAATTTATCTGAAGATAGATTTCGACATATTTTCAAAGAAACACTTTTAACTTCTGTTAGGAAATTTATACTAAGTTTGCGATTAAAAATTGCAGCACGAAATTACCATACAAGTGCAAATTTTACGGAAGTCGCCCACCTTGCTGGATTCTCTGATTCAGCCCATTTCAGTAGAACGTTTCGATCTGCATATGGCCATAGCCCTTCTGCTGTTTTTAGAAATCCAAAAAGGACACGAATTCGTTTTATCAATATGGAATCATAAAGCATAGTCGCCTTTAAAAAGAAAAAATAGGCATAAAAAAAGCCTCACATCTTTCGACGTAAGGCTTTTCCCAACATTTGTATACGACATGTAAGTTAACAAACAACGCTTTAATCTATACATACACGTTAACACGTGTATATTGTAATATGGTCAAGCCGATCGAGCGATTAGTATCACTTGGCTGAATCCATTACTGAACTTACACCTGTGACCTATCAACCAGGTCGTCT